>TARA_R100000306_G_scaffold33412_1_pt1 | contig 138060 bp, 118 predicted proteins | sample TARA_R100000306 | Tara Oceans TARA_R100000306 (sample SAMEA2620824) | marine metagenome | biome: marine biome (ENVO:00000447); feature: mesopelagic zone (ENVO:00000213); material: "saline water (ENVO:00002010), including plankton (ENVO:xxxxxxxx)" | depth 1000 m | reverse complement strand
CAGTGTAGCAAAGGAGAGAAATTCAGATATAAGGACTGCCACCCTGGTTCCGGCGCCGGAAGCGAAAAGCCATAATCTGGCGCCGGATTTGAAGAGCATCAGAGCCCGTACTTACCAGCCATCTCCTCCAGACTGTAAACCTTCCCAATCCGATCAATCTGACCCGCCGTCCCGAACGCCTCCAGACGCGCCTTCACGATCCCCTTCATCGCTTTAACAGTCGGTGTCAGGAATTTACGTGGATCGAACTCTGATTTGTTCTCAGCCAGGAACTTGCGCACCGCGCCGGTAGATGCCAGACGCAGGTCCGTGTCGATATTGACCTTGCGTACACCGTGCTTGATACCTTCCTGAATTTCTTCGACCGGCACACCGTAAGTTTCCGGGATCTCACCGCCAAATTCGTTGATCACAGCCAGCCACTCCTGTGGAACCGATGACGAGCCGTGCATGACCAGGTGTGTATTGGGAATACGGGCGTGAATTTGTTTGATACGTTCAATGGCCAGGATGTCGCCAGTCGGTGGTCGTGTAAATTTGTAAGCGCCATGACTGGTTCCAACCGCAATCGCCAGAGCATCCACGCCTGTATCGCTGACAAATTGCGCAGCCTCTTCAGGGTCAGTCAGCATCTGATCGTGAGTCAGCTTGCCTTCCGCACCGATGCCGTCTTCTTCACCTGCCATACCCGTTTCCAGCGAACCCAGGCAACCAATTTCACCTTCCACGGACACGCCACAGGCATGTGCCATTTCAACTACGGTACGTGTGACTTTGACGTTGTAGTCATAGTCAGTTGGCGTCTTGCCATCGGTCCCCAGGGAGCCGTCCATCATGACTGAGGAGAACCCAAGCTGGATAGAGCGCTGACATACCGCAGGTGACACACCGTGATCCTGGTGCATGACGATAGGGATATGAGGGAACTCTTCGATGGCAGCCAGAATAAGGTGACGCAGGAAGTTGGAACCGGCATATTTTCGCGCACCGGCCGAAGCCTGCAGAATAACCGGGCTGTGGACTTCGTTCGCTGCCTCCATAATGGCGCGAACCTGTTCCAGATTATTGACGTTGAATGCGGGTACGCCGTAACCATGTTCGGCAGCGTGATCCAGCAACTGCCGCAGACTGATAAGTGCCATAGTAACTTCCTCTTGAAAAGTATTTAGTAAATTAGTGTTCCAGAACAGCAACCGCCGGCAGCACATCACCCTGAACGAACTCCAGGAATGCACCACCACCGGTGGAAATGTAAGATACCTGATCCGTAATGCCGAACTTGTCGATGGCCTGAATCGTCTCGCCACCACCCGCAATAGAGAATCCCTTGCTGGACGCCACTGCCTCAGCAATCGCCTTGGTGCCATTGGCAAATGTGTCGAACTCAAAGACACCAACCGGACCATTCCATATAATGGTTTTCATCTCACCAATGATAGCTGCCAGTTTCTGTGCAGTCTGCGGACCGATGTCCAGAATCATGTCGTCATCAGCCACATCGCTGACGGCCTTGATGGTTCCCTCGGCATCAGCAGAAAACGATTTTGCTACGACCACGTCGACCGGCAGAGGGATCGATGTTTTTTGCATCAGGGCTTTAGCGGTATCTACTAGATCAGCTTCCACCAGTGATTTACCAACTGGATAGCCTGCTGCCAACAGGAAGGTATTGGCGATACCACCACCCACGATCAGCTGATCTGTTTTTTCCGCCAGGCTTTCGAGTACCTGCAATTTGCTGGACACTTTGGCGCCACCAACAATGGCCAGCATGGGACGTTCCGGACTCTTCAGGGCTTTGTCGAGCGCGTCCAACTCAGCCGAGAGCAATGGACCCGCACAGGCCTTGCCGGCAAAACGTGCCACGCCGTGAGTACTTGCCTGCGCGCGGTGCGCTGTGCCAAACGCATCCATGACAAAAATATCGCACAGGCCAGCATAGGCCTGGGCCAGATCGTCGCTATTTTTACCTTCGCCAACATTGATCCGCACATTTTCCAGAAGAACAACTTCACCCTGCTCTGGTGTCGCACCGTCAGGATTTTGCAGATAATCCTGCACCAGCCGCACTGGCACACCCAGCAGCTTCTGCATGTGCTCTGCTACTGGCGCCATAGAAGACTCAGTTTGCTCTGAGATGGGCTTTCCTTCTTCCGGGCGGCCCAGGTGGGACATCACCATCACCCTGGCGCCAGCATCCAGCGCCTGACGAATAGTTGGCAGCGCCGCGACGATGCGCGTGTCATTACCCACAACACCATTTTTGACTGGAACATTCAGATCCTCGCGGATCAGTATGCGTTTCCCGGCGAGGTCCAATTCGTGCATCCGTGTAATGGTTTTTGCTGATGATGTCATTTAAATCCTGCTCCTTTGTTCAATTGGATCTGAGCGCTTTTGTTACTGCGACTGCAGCCTGATCAGGTTGGCAACATCAAGCATGCGATTGGCATAAGCCCATTCGTTGTCAAACCAGGCAAGCACTTTTATCAGATGTTCGCCACTCACTCGTGTCTGACTCAGATCCACAATAGCCGATCTTGGGTCATGATTAAAATCACAGGATGCCAGTGGCTCGTCCGTGCAGGCCAGCACATTGGGCATTGATCGGCTTGACGCGCTGCGAATGGCATCATTAACCTGCTGCATGCTGGCGTTGCTTGAGACGGTAACGGTCAGATCGATGGCCGATACGTTGACAGTTGGTACGCGCATTGCCTGCGCCGAGAAACGTCCATCCAGGTGTGGCAGAATACGGCCGATACCCCTGGCAATTTCTGTATCAACCGGAATGATTGACTGTACGGCGCTGCGTGTCTTGCGCAGGTCCTGGTGGTGATAAGCATCGATGACCGGCTGATCATTCATTGCAGAATGGATGGTCGTGATTACACCGTATTCAACACCGAAAGCTTCGTCGAGGCACTGAATCACCGGTACCACGCAGTTGGTCGTGCAGGAAGCGGCCGATATGATCCGGTGCTCGGGTGTCAGCTGCTCGTGGTTGATCCCGTAAATGACAGTAGCATCAACGTCACTTTGTGCCGGCTGTGAAAACAGCAGCCTGCCGGCACCCTGCTGAAGATGCTGCGCGGCAGTGGCTCTGTCACTGAAACACCCGCTGCACTCCAGCACCAGATCAACGTCAAGATCGCGCCATGGCAGTGCGCCGATCTCTTGATGCGAGAGGACCTTGATGCTCTGACCATTTATCTTCATCGTGTCATTCGCCACAAGTTCCACGTCACCCACAAACCGGCCGTGAGTACTGTCGTAGCGTGTCAGGTGCGTCAGCGTCCTTGCATCCGTCAGGTCATTTACCGCAACGATCTGCATTTCGGGCAGATCCTTACGTTCATACAAGGCACGCAGCACACAACGGCCTATGCGGCCATAACCATTAATTGCCAGTCGATACGGCTTGGTCATAGTGCGCCCGGATCCTTCATGCCAACAGTTTTTGTGCGCGGCTGACTATATTCTCTGCGGTAAATCCAAATTCCTTCATCAGTACGCCGCCTGGTGCCGATTCACCAAACGTGGTCATCCCTATCACGTCGCCATCAAGGCCGACGTATCTGGACCAGTACTCTACAGCGCCGGCTTCGACGGCCAGGCGCTTGCGGACTGCGTTCGGCAGTACCTGTTCACGGTAAGCCGCATCCTGCTGGTCAAATACGTCTGCCGACGGCATCGATACCAGGCGTGCCTTGACGCCAGATCCCTGCAGCTCTTTTACAGCATCGCGTGCTACCGATACTTCCGAGCCGGTGGCAATCACGATCAGTTCCGGACTGCCGTCACAGTCTTCCAGCACGTAGGCGCCACGGGAGATCAGATCAACCTGCTCCACGCTGCGTTCCTGATGAGGCAGACCCTGACGGGACAACACCAGAGATGTCGGGCCATCATTGCGCTGCAGCGCACGGGTCCAGGCAATCGCCGTCTCCACTGCGTCACTGGGGCGCCATACCGACATGTTCGGTGTTGTACGCAGGTTGGTGAGCTGCTCGATGGGCTGGTGAGTCGGACCGTCCTCACCCTGACCAATTGAGTCATGTGTATAGACGTTGATGACGTGCTGCTTCATCAGGGCGCCCATGCGCACGGCATTGCGCGCATATTCCATGAAGATCAGGAAGGTGCCACCGAAGGGAATGAACCCGCCATGTAATGCAATACCGTTCATGATGGCGCTCATGCCGAATTCACGCACACCGTAATAGATGTAGTTGCCATCGTTTTGTTCGCTGATCGGTACACTGCCTTTCCACATGGTCAGGTTGGAGCCTGCCAGGTCTGCGGAACCGCCAAGCAGTTCGGGCAGAATCTCGCTGAACGCAGCGATCATGTTTTGGGATGCCTTGCGTGTCGCCAGGCCTTCACCTTTTTGCTGGCACTGCTGAATCAATTCGCGCGCCTGCTCCTCGAAGTGTCCGGGCAATTGTCCTTTCAGGCGACGCACCAGCTCCATTGCCAGATCAGGGTAGGCCTCCTCATAACGGACCAGTTTTTCTTTCCAGCGTGTCTCAGCCTGGAAGCCTTTTTCACGGCAGTCCCAGTCCTGCAGGATGGCCTGGGGCACCTCGAAGGGCGGGTACTCCCAACCCAGGGCCTTGCGCGTGGCAGCGACTTCATCAGGGCCCAGCGGGGCTCCGTGCACACCGGCAGTGCCAGCTTTTGCCGGAGAACCAAAGCCGATGACTGTCTTGCAGCGAATCAGTGTCGGTCGCTTTGTATCAGCACGAGCCTCTTCAATCGCCTTGATGATCTGTTCGGCGTCATGTCCGTCAATCGCCAGTACCTGCCAGCCGTAGGATTCGAAGCGTTTGGTGGTGTCATCAGTGAACCAGCCGTCAACATCACCGTCGATAGAAATGCCATTGTCGTCATAGAAAGCAATCAGCTTGCCCAGGCCCAGCGTGCCAGCCAGCGAGCACACTTCGTGGGAGATACCCTCCATCAGACAGCCATCGCCAGCAAAAACATAGGTGTAGTGGTCGATGATGTCGTGCTCAGGGCGGTTGAATTGCGCAGCCAGTGTTTTCTCGGCAATCGCCATACCAACGGCATTGGCCAGCCCCTGGCCCAGCGGGCCGGTCGTTGTTTCCACACCAGGTGTATAGCCGTATTCAGGGTGGCCCGGCGTTCTGGAATGCAGCTGCCGGAAGTTCTGCAGCTCCGACATTGGCAGATCAAAGCCACTCAGGTGCAGCAGTGAGTAGATCAGCATCGAACCATGACCGTTGGACAATACAAATCGGTCGCGATTCAGCCACTGCGGATTGCGCGGGTTGAATGACAAATAGTCGTTCCAGAGGACTTCCGCAATATCTGCCATACCCATCGGGGCTCCGGGATGCCCGGAATTGGCTTTCTGGACGGCATCCATACTGAGGGCGCGGATGGCATTGGCGCGATCTCTGCGTGAGGTCTGTCGGTTCGACATACGAGCGGGACTCCTGTTGAGGGGCGTATCAAAGCGCGTATTTTCCCGCAGATTGGCTATATTTTCCAGACAAATACGGGGGGTATGGCGGATTCACGCCGGTTTTCAGCAACAACTCTCTATCAAAATATTTTGATATAGGTCTAAAAGCTGGTATAGTCCGCCGCCTATGAGCGCCAAACTTCAACCAGTACATGCAGATAGCACCACTGCCGAGATCGGAGATGCCGAGACGCTCGCGCGCCTGTTCAAAGCACTGGCGGATCCCTTGCGTCTGGATATTCTGCGTCTGCTGCGCACTGAATCATTCGGCGTGCTGGAACTGAGCCGAATCCTCGACGTGCGGCAGTCGGCACTGAGCCATCATCTGAAAATCCTGGCCCAGGCCGCGCTGGTTTCAACGCGCCGCGAGGGCAACAGCATTTTTTATCGGCGAGCTCTGCTGCTGGTGGATGACCCCGCGTACGAAGCCAAACGAGCGGCATTCGCGGCTCTGGATCAGCTAAGCCTGCGACAGACCCTGAAGGACGGCATCAGCCAGATTCATCACGAGCGATCCGAACAGTCCCTGCTGTTTTTCGAACGCCATGCAGAGCGGTTCCTGGAAAAGCAGGAGCTGGTCGCCGAATACGCGCATTACCGAGAGACGCTTAGTGACCTGCTTGACGGCCTTAAATTGTCGAAGAACGCAGCTGTAATGGAAGTGGGGCCTGGCGAAAGCCCGCTGCTCAGCGAGCTGGCCGCTCGATTTGCGAACCTTACAGCGCTCGACAACTCTCTGGAAATGCTCAACAGGGCACGCAACATGCTGTCGCAGCGCAGTGGCCGCAGTGATGTCACTTTCATCCACGGCGACACACAGATTGCGCTGACACGCCCCCAGCGTTTCGACCTGATTATTTACAACATGGTACTCCACCACATTCCGTCGCCCCAGGAGACCTTTAAAGACTGCGCCAGTCTTTTGAACAAAGGCGGCACGCTGCTATTGATTGACCTCAGCCATCATGATCAGGACTGGGTACGCGACTCCTGCGGTGACCTGTGGCTGGGATTTACTGAACAAGACCTCGACGCCTGGGCCAACGAGGCTGATCTGCATTTCGGACAACGCGTATATCTGGGACTGCGTAATGGTTTTCAGGTGCAGATGCGCACATTTACTAAACATTAATTTTTTGATCGCTGGACACTGACTGTTTTAAAGGAACTGATTATGACAACACACCTGTTTACTTCCGAATCCGTCTCTGAAGGGCATCCGGACAAAATCGCCGACCAGATATCCGACGCGGTTCTGGACGCACTGCTCAAGCAGGATCCATCGGCTCGCGTGGCCTGTGAAACACTGGTCAAGACCGGCATGGTGATTGTGGCTGGCGAGGTCACAACTGAAGCTTATGTGGACCTGGAAGATATCGCCCGCCGAGTGGTCGTTGATATTGGTTACGATCATTCTGACAAGGGCTTTGATGGTCACTCCTGTGCGGTTCTGAACGCCATCGGTAAACAGTCACCTGACATCGCCATGGGTGTCGACGAAACCGACGATCACGAACAGGGTGCCGGCGACCAGGGCCTGATGTTCGGCTACGCCAGCAACGAGACCGACGTACTGATGCCTGCCCCCATCACTTACTCTCACAGACTGGTGAAGCGCCAGGCTGAAGTTCGCAAGAACGGCACGCTGCCGTGGCTGCGACCTGATGCCAAGAGCCAGATCACTTTCCGCTACCAGGATGGCAAGCCGGTTGGTATCGACGCAGTGGTTCTGTCCACACAGCACGCCCCTGAAATTGAGCAGAAGGCGCTGCAGGAAGCGGTGATGGAAGAAATCATCAAACCGGTTCTGCCTGCTGAGTGGCTGGATAAGGACACCAAGTATTTCATCAACCCGACCGGTCGTTTTGTAATTGGCGGTCCATTTGGTGACTGCGGTCTGACTGGTCGCAAGATCATTGTTGACACCTACGGCGGCATGGCTCGTCATGGTGGCGGCGCGTTCTCTGGCAAGGATCCGTCCAAAGTTGACCGCTCAGCTGCATACGCCGCGCGTTACGTTGCCAAAAACATTGTCGCTGCCGGCATCGCCGACCGTTGCGAAGTTCAGGTCTCTTACGCCATTGGTGTCGCCGAACCGACATCCATCAGTGTAGAAACTTTCGGCACCGGACAGATCAGCAACCAGCGTATTGTTGAGCTGATTCGTGAGCACTTTGAGCTGCGCCCGAAAGGCCTGATCAAGATGCTGGATCTGATCCGTCCGATCTATTTCCCGACGGCTGCCTACGGTCACTTTGGCCGCGAAGATGCTGAGATCACCTGGGAGAAAACTGACAAGGCTGAGGCGTTGCGCGCGGCCGCCGGACTGTAAGTTAACGAATTCATTCAATCGTTTTTATTAAAGGTTTTTTATGAGCACTAACGACTACAAAGTAGCCGATATTTCACTGGCCGAGTACGGCCGTAAAGAAGTGATTCTGGCCCAGGCGGAAATGCCCGCTCTGATGGCACTGCGTGAAAAGTATCGCGCAGAACAGCCTCTGGCCAATGCCAAGATCATTGGCTGTATCCACATGACCATCCAGACAGCCGTGCTGATCGAAACTCTGGTCGAACTGGGTGCAGAGGTGCGCTGGTCCTCCTGTAATATTTTCTCCACGCAGGATCATGCGGCAGCTTACATCGCTTCCAAAGGCATCGCGGTTTATGCATGGAAAGGTCAGACAGTTGAAGAAGGTGACTGGTGTATCGAACAGACCATCCTCAAAGATGGTCAGCCCTGGGATGCCAACATGCTGCTCGACGATGGCGGCGACCTGACAGCCATGGTGCACAACAAGTACCCGCAGATGCTGGAAAAGATTCACGGTATCACTGAAGAGACAACAACAGGCGTTCACCGTCTGGTTGAAATGCTGGCTGAAGGCTCGCTGAAAGTGCCGGCCATCAACGTCAACGACTCGGTTACCAAGTCCAAGAACGATAACAAGTACGGCTGCCGTCACAGTCTGAATGACGCGATCAAGCGTGGCACGGACATGTTGCTGTCAGGTCGACACGCGCTGGTCGTCGGCTATGGCGACGTGGGCAAGGGTTCTGCACAGAGCCTGCGTCAGGAAGGCATGATCGTGAAGATCACTGAAATCGACCCCATCTGTGCCATGCAGGCCTGTATGGACGGTTATGAGGTTGTGTCTGCCTACAAGGGCGGCGTGAACACTGGCAAGCTGGAAGACGTGGATGCCGCGTTGCTTGGCAAGATCGATCTGATCGTAACCACGACCGGCAACATAGATGTCTGCGACAAGAACATGCTGCAGGCGCTGAAGGCAGGTGCAGTGGTCTGTAACATCGGTCACTTCGACAACGAAATTGACACCAAGTACATGCGTGACAACTGGCACTGGGAAGAAGTTAAGCCTCAGGTCCACAAGATCTATCGTGGCGATCTGGAGAAGAATCCGGAAGACTACCTGCTGTTGCTGTCTGAAGGACGACTGGTCAACCTGGGCAACGCAACCGGCCACCCGTCACGCATCATGGATGGCTCGTTCGCCAACCAGGTAATTGCCCAGATCCATTTGTACAAGCAGGCTTTTGCCAGCAAGTCAGCTGAGCAGAAAGCAGAGCTGCTGCGTGTGGAAGTACTACCCAAGAAACTGGACGAAGAAGTAGCCGCATTGATGGTACTGGGTTTCGGTGGTGTGATCACCAAAATGACACCATCTCAGGCCAAGTACATCGGCGTGAAGGTAGAAGGTCCTTATAAGCCTGACGCCTACAAGTACTGATAATCGTTGATCTGAACGGATGAAGATAATGGACATCAAAAACCCAGACGCACGTTTCAGTTTTGAATTTTTCCCTCCGCGCACTGACGCGGGAATGGAAAAACTGATGATCGTGCATCAGGAACTTGCCGCCCTGCGCCCGGATTTCTTCTCGGTGACCTACGGGGCGGGCGGATCTACCAGGGATGGTACCCGGCAGGCGGTCACAAAAATTTCCCAGGCGGGTTCGGCCGTTGCGCCACACCTGTCGTTTGGTGGTTCCAGCAAGGAAGACATCCTGGCCCTGCTGGAATCCTATCGTGAAATGGGCATCAATCGTCTGGTGGCATTGCGTGGTGACATTCCCTCAGGCACCGGCGCGGCATCACAGTATTTTTACGCCAATGAGCTGATAGAGTTTGTACGCGAAAAGACTGGTGATCACTTTCATATTGAAGTGGCCTGCTACCCGGAAATTCATCCGCAATCCGACAGCTACGACAGCGATATTCATTTTTTCAAAAAGAAAGTCGATGCGGGTGCCAACAGCGCGATCACCCAGTATTTTTATAATCCGGATGCCTACTTCTATTTCGTCGACAACTGCGAAAAAGCCGGTATCGAGATTCCGATTGTGCCTGGCATCATGCCGATCACCAATTTCACCAGCCTGCAGCGCTTCAGCGTCAACTGCGGCGCGGAGATCCCGCGCTGGATTCGTCAGCGCCTGCAGTCCTATGGCGACGATGTAGAAAGTATCCGTGCCTTTGGCGCCGAAGTTGTCCTGCATCTTTGCGAAGATCTGTTGGCCGGCGGTGCGCCCGGCCTGCACTTCTACAGCATGAACCAGACTGAGCCGGTTCGACAGATCTGGCAACAGCTGGATCTGCGCTGAGGCTCTGGTCTCATCATGCGTCTGTCGCGAATCTATACACCTCAGCCCCTGCAAGCAGGGGAACAGCTGCGCCTGGAAGGTGACGCTGCGCACTACCTGGGAAAGGTTTTGCGCGCCAAAGTGGGACAGATGGTACGTTTGTTCAACGAACGACACGGTGAGTATCTTGCCGAGATTCAGGCCGTCGACAAACGCGGCATTGATCTGCAGCTCCACCCGTCTCCAAACTGCCTGCCGGAGTCTCTGTTGCCGGTCCATATCGGACTGGGGCTGTCGCGTGGCGAGCGCATGGACTACGCGATTCAGAAAGCCACCGAGCTGGGGGTCGTTTCGGTCAGTCCTCTGTTCACCGAGCACAGCGAAGTCAAGCTGAGCGACGAACGTGCTGACAAGCGCACGGCACACTGGCAGAAAGTAGCAATCAGTGCTGCCGAGCAGTGCGGTCGCTGCACTATTCCCACCATACATCCACCCCAGGGGCTAAGCGAATGGCTAAGCGGTGTACCCAGCGGACAGGGCTTTATTCTTGATCCTGAGGGAAGCCATGGTTTTACCGGCGCAGCACCTGACCAGGTGTTCTTGCTGATTGGTCCTGAAGGCGGCATCAGTTCTGACGAGATGCTCCAGGCAAAATCACAGGGGATGTTGCCGGTTCGACTTGGTCCCAGAGTGCTCAGAACTGAGACTGCCCCAGTCGTCGCGCTGACGGCTCTGCAGCTGCAATGGGGCGACTTTGGGCGCTGATGCGCTTTTCTTAAGCTCTCTGCCGCGTTAGGGTGTTGATACAACCAGACACCGGAGGCGGGACATGAAGTACATCTTTGAAGTTCACATCAAACCCGGCCATACCGCCGAACAATATGCTGAAGCGTGGCTACGCGCCAGCCGGATTATCCAGCAGGCTGAGGGCGCGCGCGGGACTGAGCTGCACCGCAAACTGGACGACCCCAATGTATTGATTGCCATCGCCAGCTGGGACAGCAAGGCGCATCGCGATGCCATGGAAAAACAGCACAATACCAAGGTGGCAGAGATAATCCGTGGCGCTGCGCACCTGTGTGACATTCGTCCGCTTGGCGAGTTTGCAGAGCCTGACTGGGTGGTGCCGCCACAATAAAAAAAGGCCCCTCATGGAGGGGCCGTATAGTGACGACAGAACCGTTGGGGGGTGGTTACTGTCGTGTTCTTTGTTGCCTCTTGCAGAAAAACGATTCCTTGCGAGCTTACTGCGTCGTGCAAAAGGGCCGCTGCAAACTGCGCAGCGACCCTGGTAAAACATTACTTGGTGAATTCCGGGTAGGCTTCCAGGCCACACTCAGAGATATCCACACCGTTGTCTTCTTCCTCTTCAGTAACCCGTATACCGATGACGGCTTTCAGGGCGATCCAGACGATCAGGCTGGTTACGAATACCCAGACGAAGATGGTCAGGGCGCCGATTATCTGGCCAGAGAAAGATGAACCGTCGTTAGTGATTGGCACCAGCAACAGACCCAGCAGACCACAGGTACCGTGTACAGAAATCGCACCGACCGGGTCGTCGATTTTGATCTTGTCCAGGAACAGGATGCTGAATACAACCAGTACACCACCGATACCACCGAAGATGGTCGCCTGCAGCGCAGTCGGGGTAGAAGGCTCAGCTGTGATGGCAACCAGACCAGCCAGCGCACCGTTCAGTGCCATGGTCAGGTCAGCCTTGCCGAACATCAGGCGAGCTGTGATCAATGCAGCGATCAGACCACCAGCAGCTGCAGCATTGGTGTTCAGGAACACCATGGCAACCGCGTTGGAGTTGGCAACATCCGCCAGCTTCAGTACGGAACCGCCGTTAAAGCCGAACCAGCCCATCCACAGGATGAAGGTACCGAGCGTTGCCAGCGGCAGGTTGGCGCCAGGAATAGCGCGCACTGAACCGTCAGCAGCGTATTTGCCTTTACGAGCACCCAGGATCAGTACACCTGCCAGTGCGGCTGCCGCACCTGCCATGTGAACGATGCCAGAACCCGCGAAGTCAGAGAAGCCCAGATCACCCAGTGTGAACATGCCAAATACAGCGTTGCCGCCCCATGTCCAGGAACCTTCCATCGGGTAGATGAAGCCGGTCATGACTACAGCAAATGCCAGGAAGGCCCACAGCTTCATACGTTCTGCGACTGCACCAGAGACGATGGACATGGCTGTTGCCACAAACACCACCTGGAAGAAGAAGTCAGAAGCGCCAGAATAAACTGAACCGCCGTCAAATCCTTCTTCGGCCTTGCTGGCCAGCGCGTCAGCAACCAGCGTGTCGCCGCCTTCAATGCCAGTCAGGAAGTAAGTACCGCCGTACATGATCGCGTAACCGCTGATCAGATACATGGTGCACGATACCGCAAACAGCGCCACGTTCTTGGTCAGAATTTCGGTTGTGTTCTTGGAACGGACCAGACCGGCCTCCAGCATAGAGAAGCCTGCCGCCATCCACATTACCAGTGCGCCGCACACCAGAAAGTAGAAGGTGTCCATCGCGTACTGAAGTTCAAAAATTTGGTTTTCCACCTTGATTTCCTCCGATTATGGGATCGACAGCCGCTTATACTGCAGCTTCGCCAGTTTCACCGGTTCTGATGCGAATTACCTGCATCAGGTCCGAAACAAAGATCTTGCCGTCACCGATTTTTCCAGTGTTGGCGGCCTTGGTGATGGCTTCCAGTGTCTGATCCAACAGATCGTCGCCGATGGCCACCTCGATCTTCACTTTGGGCAGAAAATCCACCACGTATTCCGCACCACGATACAATTCGGTATGGCCTTTCTGCCGTCCAAAACCTTTGACTTCAGTTACCGTGATCCCCTGTACGCCTATCTCGGACAATGCCTCGCGGGCGTCGTCCAGCTTGAAAGGCTTGATAATCGCCGTTACTAACTTCATGAGTTGCTCCTTTCTTGTTAATACCTGCGCCGCCTATTCAGCCCAGATACACCTGGACCACGTCTATGCATGGCGCGTGCCACATTAATAATCAGTCGTGAATTCATGCACATAGCCGGGTATGGCAGGATCACATAATTAATACAGCACCAATTTGGTGCGACGTGATTTGTTAATGCACAAAAAGGGGGAGAAATCTGAACGGCCGGTTTAGTGAGCAGGATAAGGATTAACTTTTAGCGTGAGACTTATTTCGGCATAATCCGAATGCAAGCCCTAAGCCGCCGGAGGCCAACCTTGAATCGTAATTTGCTGGATGAACTGACCGAACGTATCAGTCGACTGATGCCGCAGGCTCAGGCCATGGGAGAGGAAGCAAAAGAGGGAATGCGCACCGCACTGCAGCAGACCTTTGCCAGGATGGATCTGGTGACCCGTGAAGAGTTTGATGCTCAGCAGCGCGCACTGGAGCGTGCTGAACAAAAACTTATCGAGCTGGAGGCGCAACTGGCGGCGCTTGAGCAGCGTGCGGCGAACCCAGACCGCGAAGACTGAGCCCCCTGTAAGAAGCTGCTTCGGCAATATGTTGTGTTTCAATTTCATCACGGCCGTCAAGGTCGGCAATCGTCCTGGCCAGCTTAATCAGTCGATGACACGCACGGGCCGACAGCTTCATTTTCTCCACCACCGACTTTAACAAGGCGTCACAGGCAACAGACAAGGGGCAGAGATCGTGTAACTGTCGCGCGTTCAGCCGGGCATTCAGGCAGCCAGCTCGCGCAAGCTGCAGGCTGCGGCATTTCTCAATCTGCTGTAAAGTCACGTCGAGGCCTGCTTCGGCTTCAGTATGCGCAGTGCGCTGCATCAACTCCTGATAACTCAGGCGCGCAACTTCAACATGCAGATCGATACGATCAAGCAGAGGGCCTGAGATCTTTTCCAGGTAGCGGGCGATGCGGTCAGGTGTGCAACTGCATTGTCGCTCGGAATCTCCGTAGTAACCGCAGGGGCATGGGTTCATCGCGCAGACAAGTAAAAAATCAGATGGGAATGTTACGCGATAATCCGCCCGGCTGATGGTGATATGCCCGGCTTCCAGCGGTTCGCGCATACTCTCCAGCACATGGCGTTTGAATTCGGTCAGCTCATCCAGAAACAGCACACCAGCGTGCGCTAGCGTCACCTCGCCGGGATTGAGGCTGCGGCCGCCACCCACTATGGCAGCGCTGCTTGCACTGTGATGGGGCGCGCGAAAAGGTGGTTCGCCCCATTGCGCCGCCTCAACCGGGTGACCTGCGACAGATCGGATTGCCGCTACTTCCAGTGAGGAGTCCTCGGGCAAAGTCGGCAACAGTTTTGGCAGGGCGTTAGCCAACAGCGTCTTGCCGGTCCCGGGCGGACCTACCATCAGCAGGTTATGCCCGCCCGCCGCCGAAATCACCAGGGCGCGCTTGGCGTGCTGCTGACCGCTGATCGCAGAAAGCGGCGATGCAGTGTTGCGACCTTGATTTTTGTGCGAAAGCGACGCTGTGGGCAGGGGTTCAAGGCCTGCGCCCGCACCAAAGTGCTGACAGGCTTCAACCAGCGTTGCTGCGCCATAGCACGACGCTCCTTTAACCACTGCAGCCTCAGCTGCATTGCCTGCCGGGATCATCACCTCGCGTGTGCTGCCGCGCGCTGCAATGATTGCCGGCACCACGCCCTGCACACGTCGAATCTCTCCTGACAGCGCCAGCTCACCGAGGATTTCGGTAGACTCCAGACGCCTGGCGGCGATCTGCTCAGAGGCCGCCAGTATGCTCAGCGCAATAGCCAGGTCATACCGCCCACCGCTTTTAGGTATATCCGCCGGCGCCAGATTGATGGTGATGCGCCGGGCGGGAAACTCCAGGCCGGCATTGATGATGGCGCTGCGTACCCGCTCGCGACTCTCCTTGACGGCGGTTTCCGGCAGCCCCACCATGGACAGCGACGGCAGCCCGTTCGACAGGTGTGTTTCCACTGTCACCAGTGGCGCATCCACGCCCTGGTTGGCCCGTGTATAAACTACGGACAGCGACATTGATGCCCTCCCTGACGATGTCGGTGTCGGAATGTTGAAGTGTTGCTAATGGAGTTATAGTCGAAGTGCAGAGTGCTTGCCTGCTGGTCAGCAGTCGGAAGTCGGAAGTCGGAAGTCGGAAGTCGGAAGTCGGAAGTATTAAACAAACGGATTGATAATTCTCAGGCTGGAATCGACAACCATGCCATTTTGCATGTCTTCAGAATAAAGCGTGTGGCAGTCGCTGTTCTGGGCCGCCGCAACTATCATTGCATCGTAGGGGTTAAAACCATAACGAGCAGCAAGACTGCGGCCCTGTCTGTGAATATCGAGTGTTAATGGTTGTACTTCAAGCAGTTGTTCCATGGCATTCAGGAACTGATCGATTTCAACCCAGCTGTAAGAGAATTTTCGCCATAGTACACTCGTCAGCTCGTTGAGGACCTGCACACTGATCACACCGCCAGCGCGAACGAGTGACTCTGCCTGATCGGCTCTACTGACATCCGCGGAGTGCAGATAGAGCAGAACATTGGTATCAAGGAATCTCCGTTCCTCGCGCATTGGCCTCATCCCTGTCAAAGATAAAATCGGCGGGCAACCGGCCCCTATAGGATCTGACCTGCTCAAGCAGATCTTCCCGTGACGGCTTGCGCCGTATTTCAAATGTTCTCAGCCCCGACACAACAACTTCGATATCGTCGCCTTCTTTCAATTTCAATGCCTCAGAAACGGCAGCAGGAATACGAATTGCCAGACTGTTACCCCACTTTGAAACTTGCATAATCTGTCACTCACTGCGCTGGATATACACTAGGATTTTAGTATATCCAGTCGTATTTGCAGCCGAAAGAAATATCACTCAGGAGTTATAGCTGAAATCGTGGGTTTGTGCAGATATAGAGCGATGAGATGTTACGGAAGGATTTGTGATTACTGCTGAAACCGGGTCGGCGCCGGCAACACTTCATCAAAGCCCTGGCGGCGCTCCAGCTCCAGCATGACCAGCAGGTCATCATAACTGATGGGTTTGCTGAAGTAGTAACCCTGCACCTGGTCGCACTGGTTTTCGCGCAGAAACTCGACCACATCCTGGGTCTCGGCGCCTTCGGCGATGACGCGCATGTTAAGGCTGTGGGCCAGGCTGATGATGGCCTTGACGATGGTGGCATCATCGAGGCTCTGACAGACGCCGCTGACAAAACTGCGGTCTACTTTCAGGGCTGAGATAGGCAGGCGCTGGATATGTGCGAATGAGGAATAACCGGTACCAAAGTCGTCCAGGGAAATGGCGATACCCAGTTTGCTGAGTTCGCGCAGACTCTGGTCGACCGCACTGCCCTCAATCATCATGGTGGTTTCGGTCAGTTCAAATTCCAGGCGGCCCGGCGCGATGTCGTGCTTGCGAATGATGTTGGCGACCGTACGTACAAAATTCTTGTCCTGGAACTGTTTGAACGCCACATTCACTGCAATCTGGATGTGATCCAGACCCCGCGCAGAAAGCTCGTTCAGGTAACGGCAGGCGGCATGAATCACCCAGTAACCCAGTGGCACGATCAGGCCGCTTTCCTCGGCAATACGGATGAATGCGCCAGGCGGCAGTAGCCCACGCACCGGATGTTGCCAGCGCACCAGCGCCTCGACACCCACCACGCGATTGCGGCTGATATCAATACGCGGCTGAAAATGCAGCACAAAGTCTTCTTTACGCAGGCTGCGCCGAATCTCGGACTCCAGCTTCAGCTCCTGCTGCGCCGCATCGGTCATCGCGCGGTTGTAGCGCTGCAGCGTGTTGCCTTTTTCCTGTTTGGCAGCCCGCATCGCCATATCGGCCTGTGCAAACAGCGCATCAACGGTCACCAGGCCCGATTCCTTGATCGCCAGGCCGAGGCTGACATTCATTTTTACGGCGTGACGCGCCAGTGGGAAGGGCTTGTTCATGGCCTGCAGAATGGCATCGCTTCGCTTTAACGCCTCTACCTCGGCTGAACCGCCAACATGCTGGAAAATCACAGCAAACTCATTACCACCAATTCGCGCCAGACGCTGTCCCGTGGCAAGACAGGACTGGATACGCTCAGCGATCAATTGTATCAGTGCGTCGCCGGCGCCCTGGCCGTAGGACACGTTGACCTTCTTGAACTGATCAACATCAATCAGCAGCAATGCGACCTGCGCTTCATCCAGCACATTGCTCAGGGCGCTGGCAAGCTGCTCTCGCAGCTGCTGGCGGTTACTCAGACCAGTCAGAGGGTCGGTCGCTCGAACCGGTTTGTTGATGACGGTACGACGATTGGCGCCGAAGTGGAGTAAGGCGCTGCGCAGCAATGGCACGCTCAGCGCGGCACGGGGCAGCACTTCAAAATCTCGATGATGGCTGAATTCCGGGCTTTCTTTGTCACTGAGAACGATAAGAGGGAGGGTGATTTTCTGGCGACTGAGTTCCATCAGCAGGCGGGCGGCTACCAGCACATCACTTACCTGGCCCCATATCATCAGGTCGCACTGCGACAGATCGCGCTTGGCCAGAGCTGCGGAGTCGGCTGGGCATCTGATCAATTGCCCGGGAATGTCAGCCATGCTTTGCAAAAGCTGATCCATCAAGCCAAAGTCCGATTCCTGTTCGGAAATAAGTAATATGCGCACTGCGCGGTCACCCTCTAACTCGAGATTACCTCAGAGTCAGTTATCGGCACTGGATCTAAAAACTACAGGTGATCCAGTTCACATATCAAAAAATAGCGAATTCTAGCAAATTCCCAAAGCTGAGCCATCCTTTAAGGCTCATGAGGTATAATCCCACGCCCCGCACTTTCTTACACCAAGCAATCTTCAAAATCGTGAACCAGCTCAACTCTAAACAGAAAGAAGCCGTCAAATACATCAGTTCGCCATTGCTGGTGCTGGCCGGTGCTGGCAGCGGGAAAACCAGTGTAATTACGCAGAAAATCAGCTATCTGATTCGAGAATGCAGTATCCCCGCACAAAAGATCGTTGCCGTGACCTTTACCAACAAGGCCGCACGGGAAATGAATGAACGTGTTGGACGACTGCTGAAAGGCACCGATCACAATACGCGCGGATTGACCATCGCCACTTTTCACCGCCTCGGCCTGACTATCATCCGTCATGAACTCAAGCACCTCGGTCTGAAAAGCGGATTCTCCATATTCGACGCCCAGGATGCGATGTCCCTGCTTAAAAGCCTTTTGATCCAGGGTGCAGAGATTTCCGAAGAACAGCTGCGGCTGATTCAGTGGCAGATATCCGAATGGAAAAACGACCTCTTGCTGCCCGCGCAGGCCATGGACGCAGCGCAGGATGCCGACACCGTATTTGCGGCACGTGTTTACGAGGAATATCAGCGGCACCTGCGGGCGTTTAATGCTGTTGATTTTGATGACCTTATTCTGTTGCCAGTGACTCTGCTACAGGACAACGACCGGGTACGTGAACGCTGGCAGAACCGTGTGCACTATATGCTGGTGGACGAATACCAGGACACCAATACCAGTCAATACCAGCTGGTGAAGCTGCTGGTCGGGCCTCGCAACGGTTTGACGGTAGTGGGGGACGACGACCAGTCCATCTATGCCTGGCGGGGCGCTCGTCCGGAGAACATGCTGCTGCTCCAGCAGGACTACCCCAGCCTGAAAGTCGTCAAACTTGAGCAGAACTACCGCTCCAGCAACATCATTCTGCAGGCTGCCAACACCCTGATCGGGAATAACCCGCACATCTACGAAAAAACGCTGTGGAGTGAGCTGGGGCTTGGCGAGCCAATGCGTGTGTTGGCGGTCTCTGACCAGGACGCTGAAGCTGAACGAATCTGCACTGAAATTCTTACATTATGCGTACAAAAGCAGCTCAAGTATGGCGACTTTGCCATTCTGTATCGCGGCAATCACCAGGCGCGACTGCTGGAGATCAAATTGCAGGCCCACCAGATTCCTTACCAGCTCAGCGGCGGTACGTCTTTTTTCTCCCGCACTGAGATCAAGGATCTAATGGCCTACCTGCGCCTGCTCATCAATCCTGATGATGACAATGCCTTTCTGCGCATCATTAATACTCCCAGGCGCAAAATTGGTCCCTCCATTCTTGAGGGTCTGGGCACCTACGCCAATGAACGCGGCGTCAGCATGATGGCTGCCATTGACGAAATGGGTCTCGAGCAATATCTGGGCAAACCCAAAACAGAAAAACTGCGCGGCTTTCGTGAGTGGCTGCAGGGCGTTTCCCGGCACTGTCATCGCGGAGACCCCATCAAGGCCATCCGCGAAATGATCAGCGATATGGACTACGAAGGCTGGCTGCAGCAAAACAGCCCGACACCCAATGCTGCTGAGCGGGCTATCACCAATATCAACCTGCTGCTGGACTCGCTGGCTCGCAGTCTGCAGAACGACGATGAAGCCGAGCAGGATGAAGAAGCGCGGATTGAGGCAGCTATCAACAAGTTGATACTACGCGACCTGCTGGAACGCCAGGAAGAGGAAGGCGTGGACAATCAGGTCCAGCTGATGACGCTGCATGCCGCCAAAGGCTTGGAATTCCCCTGGGTATTCATTATGGGGATGGAAGAGGAACTGTTGCCGCACCGAAACAGTATCGAGAACGACGACATTGAAGAAGAACGCCGGCTGGCCTACGTGGGTATTACCCGGGCAAGACGGGGACTGGTGTTTACGCTAACCAAAAAACGTAAACAGTTCGGTGAAATAGTGCCAACAACTCCCAGCCGTTTCCTGGATGAACTGCCGCAGGACCACCTGCAATGGGAAGGGCGAGGTGACTCCACACCGGAACAGAAGCGTCAGAAAGGTGAAGCCGCACTGGCAGGCCTGAAAGCCTTGCTGGAAGGTTAAAGTGTAAAGGGGACGGAGGGATTTTACGTAGTAAATCCCTCCGTCCCCTTTACAAATTACTCGGCGCTGTTTTCCAGGATGTAATCCAGAACCAGAGCCAGCTCGTCGTTGGAGCAGGTAAAACACATGCCTTTTGGCGGCATGATGTTGTTGTAACCATTGATGGTGTTTTCCAGTAGCACGTCACGGCCTTTCTCAAGGCGCTCTGACCAGTCTTCGGCGTTACCAAAACGCGGGGCACCCGCGGCACCGCTGTTGTGGCAGGCTGCACAGCTCTGGGTATAGGTCTGTTCAGGGCTGAAGCCTTCTGACACCTGTGCCAGAGTCAGCGTTTGTTCAGCCGTTGCTGAACCGGTTGCCATGACAGTTGCCAGTACCAGACCGGAAAGTGCAGCACCTGTTCTTACGATATTTCTCAACTTCACGTTTGTTCCCCTCTCGCTTGACGCATTGAATAAGGACTAGCTGGACCTATTATCTGCGGTGCAAACTGAACCGCAGATGAACAGACTTACTCGGCAGATTCGCCGCTCAGGTATTCCACCAGGGTTGCAATGTCTTCATCGGAGCAGGTAGTGCACATACCGCGTGGCGGCATGGCGTTTACACCATTGACTGCATTGGTAACGATGGTGGCAAATCCGGCTTCTTCCACGCGAGCTGTCCAGTGATCAGCGTCGCCGCGACGGGGCGCACCGGCCATACCCGTGTTGTGGCACATTGCGCAGTATTGATCGTATGTAGTTGCAGGATCAAACGCGGCTGCAGTAGCACCGGATGCTGCAGGAGCACCACCGGTAGCGCAAGGCTCGCCCGCCAGACAGACTTGACCGACCGGCTGCAGTCGCTGGGCAACCTGCTGTTCGTGTGTCTGTGCAACTACTGCACCGGCTATACCAAGGCCCAGTACCAGCAGACCCATTTTAACTACGCGGGACTTAAAACCCAGATTCAACATGCTTAACTCCTGAACTGATAACTAATAGGTGCTCCGAACAATAGAGACCCGACCACTGACGACAAAACTTTCACCGGGGGACGGACACACTCGAACACGGCATTATAGCTGAAGTGCCGCAGGTGGTGCTACTGCGTGAAACTACTCAGTTATCGCGTCGTACCCCATCGAGACCCGCTTCAGTGCTGTCCGCCAGCCAGGGTAAATCCAGCGGCAAGTGCCAGTGTGCCTCGTCGCATTTACTGATCATCAGCTCAATTAGCTGGTGAACGTTGTCCGCTTTCAAGGGGATAGCGAATACAGGAAGATGCTGTCGACTCTCAATCATCGCATCAGGCATTGGTAATCCTTTGAACGCCAGAAGCAATTGTTGCTGGTTTTTTTCACCGCGTAACTGTACTGTCAATTCGGTTGCCAGGTACAGCTTGCCGCGAAGCGAAGGCTGTGAAGTGTCTGAGTCGCTCTGACCAGCCGTTTTGCCTGGATCCGCGCCGTCATTTTCCGGCGCCTTTGCCGACCCTTCCGGTTCATCCGACTTCGCCTGCTGAGCCGCCTTGTCAGCCGCGGCTTTGGCCTGCATAGCCTGTTGATGCCCCATGCGCAGGACTTCCTGCCAATACACGCTGGGCGTTTTTTCCAGGCCTGTGAGCGCCGGCAAGCGATCAACCAGTTGCCGCATCACAACCATCACCATCCGCCTGCTTAGCAGCATGTGAACATCATTGTCGGCACCGGCCAACTGGGCCCGGACCACCAATCGGTCCTCCAGCGCGCTATAGCTGATGGTGAACTGATTGCTCAGGGGAAAGTGCAAATTCTGTGGTTGCTGATCTGCCATCGTTCCGATGCCTACAGTGAATCAAAGTTCAACGTGCCGCCATCTCCTTCACCGAACAGACTGTCGAGCTCTGCTGGTGCCTTCTTGGGATCGGCCTTGCTGTGGAAGTTGGCACGCTTGATCAGTTGTTCCATTTGCGCTGTTGAGAACAGTTGAGCGTAGGCTAATGGCAAGGCGCCGACATTTCGTAGTGCGATCAATTGTGTCGCATCAATTTCATTCAATTTTGATTCATTGACCCTGTGCACACCATTAATTGCCAGGGGCGTTTGGTCGTTGCCCCTCGGTATCTCGATGCTCCACGGTTCTATCAGACCGGCTTCGTCTAAAGCGGCACACGCCTTGAGGGTTTGTAGACGATTCTCTTCACACTGAGTAATAAAACTCACCGTATCAGTAGGTGTTTTTTCGAGCGTCCCGTCATCCTGAAAAAGGCGGGGAAACGACTCATCGTCAGTCAGATGGCTTTCATCCACGCAGAATAACTTGTTCCCCTCCGTGTCATTCAGCAGCGCGAATGGATATGCTCTGAGGCTGGCTGGAATATAATCACCAAGCCACAGAGAGTCGCTGGTGACGTACAGGTTACGGTCTCCGCCAACGCCAACCAGCGCCACGTATTGAAAGGAACCATCCTCAGCCTGTACAAAACCGGTGACATGATGTGGCGCGATCCTGGCTATTTCTGCCAACAGGATCGGAACGATCTGCTGGTCCGCAACGAACTCAAACCCTTTGCTTGGCTGCCATCGTTTGTGAAGATGGTCTTTTCTGGAAATTGCTATCCACGAAGTCATAACTGCCTGGTCCTGCTACTGTTGGTTCTGGCAAGTGGCGCAATACAGCCACTTAGCAAAAGCTGTTTGGGTTTCGACATCCATTTTTCGGAGGCTAAACTATCTGCAGCGCCTTTAGCGCTGGCAATTGTTTCTGGGCAAACTCGTCAGCCTGGCGACCCAGTTCCGCCAGATTTTCTTCAGCTGTTTCGAGAGTTTTGCCATCTTTAATCAAGCGCTGGTTTTGGCTACTGACGACCTGCCACGCGTATTTCGCCCAGTCTGTCGGCTGTTTCTGCCCCTCACTGATGGCAGACAGGAAAATCTGATTAAATCTCGGCACCATAATTCCACCACCGGTTACCGGACTGGCAAGGAACAATATGTCGTTGCTACCATGCGCGTTTGATCGAAGCCTGGCGTTAATCCTGTCCGTGTGTTTTTTGGCCTTTTGAATGATGGCGTCATCCTGGGCCGGCGCTATGGCGCCTGAAGCGGCCAATACCATGGTGGCCTCAATTATTTGAGCTAGAGTGATATTGTTTTTGGCCAGATGTTGCTCGACTTGTCGCAGTGTGCGGATTTTATGGTCTGCCATGAAGTCCAGAAACGGGCCGTAAACTGCTTCGCTCATACTGGCCTCACCCAGCGCGGTTTTCACTTTTAGCGAGACTTCCGGACGATACACGGCCAGTACAATTTTCTGCGCTCTAACTGTTTCGGCAAGCTCCAGCGGATTAAGCTTGCGGGCACCCTTTACCCAGTAGTCTTTACGAAACTGCTGGTTGACCATAAAGTCTCGCACCGACTCGCGAAACATATTGTCCGGGATCTCTTTCATGAACGCCTGCTGTTCAGCACTCAAATTGATTGAGTCAATGTTCTCCAGATAGCTGGCGGAACAGGCATAACTGACCTTCGCAGTTTCCAGCCAGTCCGCCATTGTGGAGAAGTGCATGGGGTGCCAATCACGATTGAAATACTCGTGAGCCAGATAATGTCTGCTTTGCTCCTTCAACTTCTTTAACCGTTCACCGACTGTCGGATTTGCCCTCGCAAACATCGGATTGGTCGCTATCAGATTCTCAGCAAATTCAATCGCATCATCTATACGTGAAACAATTCCCCGGCCTTCCGACCCGATCACCTCGGCATGTTCTGTCATCAAGTGTCGCATCGGGGCGAACGTCGCCCAGCCAGGCAAGGTGTTGTAACTGATGTATAGAACGCCGCCGACTTTGAGTTTGCGTCTGACAAAGTCGACGATTACGGCACGATTCGCATCCGATATCCAGCTCCAGATGCCATGCAGGCCAATATAGTCGAATTCCGGCAGATCATCGCGGCATGCAAAGTCTTCGAAGGATTCGTCGTACAGCCGTGCATCAGAGCCCGAAATGGAGGCCAGCTCCTGCGCAAACCCAGCTTGAGCCGGGTTGAAGTCTGTACCGTACCAACTGGTAACAGAGGCCGATGCATGCAGGGCGGCGCTCAGTCCCTGTCCGAAACCCAGTTCACAGGCTGTCCCGACCTCAGGAAATACCAGCCCCTTGTTAAGAAAAGCCATTTTGACTCTTAACGGGTTAAGCTCGGCGTAATAGCCATAGGTGTATCCAATATCGGCTACGTAGCCCGCGCTCCAGTTGCTCACCAGACAATCTCCTGTCAGTCGAATTCAATAGACGAATTTAAAGAAGCTTACCTTATTTCAATCGCATAATTCCAAGATAAAAAAAACCCCCCGCCTTGCGGCGAGGGGTTTTTTATTGCTCAAACTATCCGAGCACTCGCGACTACATTATGCGAATGTCAGGTAGTCGGTAGCTGTGTCAAGCGTAGAACCGGACAGATCCAGAACACCTGTCAGCTTGACAACCAGGTCGCCAGCACCCAGACCGGCGGTGCCATCGTTAGCAACGATGTAGGTGTCTGTGCCGTAGGTGAACCAGGACACTTCGTTAGCTGTGTCAGTCAACGCAGCCAGCTGCAGCGCGCCGTCCAGAGTGGTTACAGCAGCTGTCAGCGTAGTTTTGGCACCCAGAGTGGCGCCAGCCAGCGTGTTGCCAGCCAGCAGCTTGACGCTGTCGCCCACTGCAAAGTCAGTAATAGTGACGTTAACCGCAGTAGCTGCAGTGTTACCTGTAGCGACTGAAGCAGCAACGTCGAACTTGTCGTTGCCTGCACCACCTGTCAGCGTGCCACCTGCAGCAGCAGTTGTGATGGTATCGTTACCGGCACCGCCAACCACTGTTGCTTTACCAGCCAGGGTGATCACGTCGTTAGCAGAACCACCAGTTACGGTCAGGCCTGCAGCTGCAGCCTGTACGTTAGTGGTGTTGATGGTCAGGACGCCAGTAGCGGCTGAACCGTCGATCGCGCTAACACCTGCGGCAACGCCTGTACCAGGAGCTGTATCACCAGCAGTTGCAGCGAAGTTCAATGTCAGCGCTTTGCTACCGCTAGCATTCACAGTCTTCAGCGTGCTGCCGTCGATAGTGATGGTGTTTGTACCAGTGCTGCCGTTAGAAACAACGTTTACAGTCTCAACGCCATCAGTCTTGACGGTACCAGCAGCTACTGTACCAGTAGTACCAGCAAAGGTTACTGTGTACGAATCGCTGGTGCCAGAAGTGCTCTTCAGACCAATTGTGGTGGTACCAGTGTTGTTGCCAGTCACTGACAGGCCAGTAGCTGCAGCAACGTTAGAAACCGTAGCACCACCAGCACCGCCTGACAGCGTCAGAGAACTGATAGTAGAACCGGTCATCAGTTCAACATCCAGAGTCGCTGCGGATGACAAGTCCAGCGCTTCGAAGTTGATGAAACGAGCCGCGTTGGCTGCGTTGATCAGTGCTGCTGCCACAGTGTCATTCCCTTCACCACCATCGATGGTGGTAGAGGTGCTGGCAGCTACTGAACCACCGTTGACCAGCAGCTTGTCGTCGCCAGCGCCCAGGTTGATGGTTGAACCAGCAGCTACTGCACCGCCCAGCGTTACTGAGTCGTTACCTGCGCCTGCATCAACTGTCAGCTTGGCAGCACCCAGCGTGAAGCTGTCGTTGCCAGAACCGGTTTTAACAGTTGTCACTGTTGCAGCCAGAGTACCCAGTGTCAGAGCAGCTGTTGCAGCTGAACCGTCAACAGAGGTCACTGTGCCAGCTACGCCGTTGTTCAGAGTCAGCGCTGAACCACCAGTGATGGTGATTGACTTGGCTGCAGTGAAACCAGCGATATCCAGAGAGTTCTTGGAACCAGCTGAGTTGATGGTCAGTGAGGTAGCAGTTGTGCTGTTAATGTCTGCACCGCCAGCCAGGAAGGCACCCGTAGCGCTGCCGCTGTCGACACCCGCATTGGTAGCGTTAATGGTGAACGCGTGACCACCAGTTGTGGAGTTGCTGATGGTAGTTGTGTAAGTAGCGTTAGTAGCACCCGTCAGGTTCAGAGTAGCCAGAGCACGGCCATCGGCTGCCGCGTTTGCATTTACTGTATCCAGGGTAACTTCTGTCATTGTGGAGCCGTTGTTGGCACCCAGAACAGCAGAGTTGTTGTCGATGTCTACTGCACCGCCGCCTTTAACAGTTACGCTTGTAGCCGCGTTGCTGTCAATGGTAGTGGCACCTGTGCCTGCAGTTACGTTGATCACTTTACCGCCATTGATGGTGGTAGTAGCAGCACCTGTAACAGTGGTTTTGACATCAGTTGAGTTGCCAGCAGTTACAGCTGTGTTAGCTGTACCAGCGGCTGCTGATGTGAATGAAGTCAGGCCAGATACGGCAGAAACGTCAACGTTCACGCCACCATTGGTCTGCAGTTCCATCACCTCGATGTTGGTGAAAGTCACGCCCGGCAGGCTGAACTGTGCAGCCGCACCAGTCGCTGTGTCAGTGATGGCAACGGTATCAGTACCTGCGCCGCCGTCCACTTTGTCCAGACCACCCAGCACAGCGCTAGTGCCAGTGATAGTGGCACCGAAGGTGTCATTGCCGGAAGTACCAACCAGGTTGTCGATACCGGTGGTGAAGTTGAAGGTCTGGCCCTGAGCAACTTCGCCGTCGATCTTAGCTTTGGCATCTGTAACGCTGGCAGCTGTTGCGTTAACTTCAGCAATCACTTCCTGCAGGTCTGCCAGGTTGGTTGTTGCTTTCTTCTGAACAACAGTGTGGTGGTTGGCCACTTCAACTTTGTTGGCCAGCTGAGCTTTAGCGTTAGCCCAGTTGGTGTCAGTTGATGGAACACCGTTCAGAGCCGCTACTGCAGCCAGAACTGTTTCAGAGCGGGTCATGCCGTTGTTCAGCATAGTAGTCAGCTCGCCAATCGCGAAAGTGCGAGTTTCGGCTGAAACTGTTCCACCAATCAGATTGTCTACGAACTGGGTAGCAAATTCTGCGTCGGACAGGAACGTTGGGTAAATGCTTGTGAATTCAGCAGAGGTCGACAGGCTAGCTGCGATCTGTGCAACAGTGGCACCAGATTCATATGCGGCCGACAGATCAGACAGTACTGCTACACCAGGTGCAGCGTCGAACATAGCTACCACTACGGTAAGCAGTTCGGTACGAGCTTCAGTGCTAATCGCCATTTATAACTCCTTAAAGTTTATTCCAAATTGTTTTATCCGATTGTGACATGCTTGAACAGCAGATGACCGCATATCGGCTATGCCAAGAATACTCAAGTAAAGCAAATCTGCCTGTGACCGGAGTCACACAACAGAAAATAAGCCCAACTACGCTTTTGTATCCCGACCAATCACACTTGAGCCACATGGTTATGAGTCACAAGCGGACGTGCGCAGGGATATTAACCTGTTGATTGGTGGCTTGGCAACGGCTTAAAAAGGGTTTTTCTTAAGTTTGTGCTGTAAGCGGCTATTTTTGTTAGCTATATGGCTAATACTGCATCTTTAGAATGTATGCGTGAAGCCAAATTCGAGGGTGGTGTCGACGCTACGGAACAGCTCCAGATTGCTGCGCTGTTTCTGATGGTAGAAATTCATCAGTAATTGCGTGTCAGCCGACAGCGGGTGATTGTACTGAATCAGCAAATAACTGCGACGCACTTTACGTCGGGCATTGTCTTCAAGCAGAGGGCTATAGCCACTCTGGTCCATCATTTCGGTGTGGTTGATCTGACTCATCAGTGAGCCCTTGAAGGGGCTTCCTTCAGGTAGCTGCAGGCGCCAATCCAGATTGAACTGCCAGCCAAGGCGGCTACTACCGGAGCGCCGGTTACGAATGGGATCGTTATACAGCGCACTGAATTCGGGGGTCCATTGTTGCTGACCAATGCTTGTGTTGCGAATACAGTTAAGGCCCAGTGATGCCTTGGTTTCAATTGCGTTCAGCGAACTCTGGTTGTGAAACAGCTGGTGCTGGGCAGCAGCTGCCGTGTAAGGACGACAACTCGCCAGCTGAAAAGCCGGCATGTAGCGGCCACCGACTTCAGCAGCTGTATAAAGAGGTGTCCCGCCGAACATCAGATGACTGATACCTGCTACGGCCTGCCAGCTATGGACGGCATCGGGCTTGATAAAGGCATACCGCGCGTCGAGCTGCAGCATGTCAGAGGCTGTGTCGTCGCTGACCCGGCCCCTCAACTCCGCAACTATATTGTGCTGGTGCTCAGGAGCCAGCTGCCGGTATCGCATACCCAGCCTGCCATTCAGATAAGGCCCTTCTTTCGGTTGAAACTCCGGATTCAGTGGCAGCGTAACGTCTTCGCCCGACAGGGTCAGCGTGATGTCACTTGGCGAGGGCGCGCCATTAAGGTTGTTGTCATAGCCCAGCAGCAGATCTCCATGCCACTGCGTCTGGCGGGTCAGGCCCTGCCACTGCTGCTGGCGCTGCCGCAAAGAGGGGGCCAGATCTCCTGGTAGATCTTCGCGAGTCAGAATCTGGCGGTTCATGGCCAGAGCTGAAAACAGATCACCACGCAGATAGAGCGCCTGCGCATAGTCAATCTGTGCCCCACCATTGTCAGGGTCCAGCAGCAATGCACGCTCAAGCGACTCCAGTGCCGGATTCAGATTGCCGGTATTAAGCTGGGCGGCACCCAGCAGGGCAAAGTACGATGTTTGCTGCAGACAACGCGGCAATAAGGGTGAAAGTTGGGCCTGCAGATTATCCCAGTCCTGAGCAGACCAGTCGGGACTGGCGGAGAGCCTATAGAAAGGCGTCAGGTCGGGGCAGGCCTGGGCGGCCACCGACTGTGCAGCATCGGCTGAGGGTGCCAGGCCACCGGGAGCAGTTTGCGAGCCGGTATCTGCCTGTGCATAGGAAAGTCCTGAAAAGGCCAGGAACACCCCTGCCAGACCCAGACTGTAGCGAATGCTTTTTATTTTCGAGGGGTATTTTGACATGCGGGCAATTATCGTGAATCGCATGCGCGCAGGCAATAAGAAGACTGGTTAATTGTATTATATAAGACAAGCAAAAAGCAGAGCAGTTTGCCGGTTTACGGTTTGCCGCCGGAAACTACTTTGAGGTTGAGCTGATCCTGCCGCGCACGACGCTGTGCAGCCTCATCATTCGCGGGCGCAAACAGGGTATGCGGAATGCGCAGGCCGTCCAGCAGATAGCTGCCCTGGGATTCGGGCTTGAGGTCGGCAAGCTGACGGGCAACACATTCGCCCAGCAGAATTGGTTGTGCCAGTTCCGCAGTCAGTTCCTGAATACGAAGGGTAATGGTTACCGTGTCACCCAGCAGTGTATGACTGCGACGATGCGCCGGACCGATGGAGCCTACCAGGGCGGGACCCTGTTCAATACCTATGCCCAGCGCCAGTGGTTCGAGACCTGCTGGTGGTGTTTGTGGCATATCCTTGTGAATACTATCCTGCATCTGACGTGCGGCTGCCAGGGCCGCATGCGCAGCGCGCTCGTTCTGACCATCCCAGACTGCCAGGACGCTATCGCCCTTGAACTCCTGAATGCGTCCACCATGCCGTTCAACAATCTCCGCAGATTTGCTGAAAAAGAAATGCAGGATGGCGGCGGATTCCTCCGGCGGACGCGCTTCGCCAAAGGCGGAGAAATTGCGCAGATCGGCGCTTAACAGTGTCACGTCGCAACGACGTGCATTGATGCTCGAGCTGGGCAGGCTGTAGGCGATCTCGCGGGCGATATCGCTGGGCAGGTAGCTGTTGAGGTTTCCATACACGCGGGTGCGCTCAACTCGCACACGTGCCTGTTCCAACAAAAGCAGGGCGCTTGCGGCAAGAATTCCGAACAGTGCGGGCGCAACCCAGCCCAACCAGATTTCATAAGCTGCCAGCAATTGCCAGTGCAATGTCAATGCGATCACCGGCATCAGGACGGCCGCTGCGGGCAGACCATAGGCCGCCATACGCTCGCGGGCACTGGCCAGTCCATACAGGGCAAGGGCAAACAGCGCTGCCATCAGGCCCAACAGCATTTCGGCGCCGCGAGGCGTATAAGGCATGGTGGTATCGAGCAGACTGCCCAGCAGACGCGCCTGAAGTTCAACACCGGGTGTCGCGCCATTATATGGTGTGGGCACGATATCACCCATGCCAAACGCGGTACCGCCTATTAACACCCATGCGTTTTGCAGCATCCCGGCGGGGTAGTTGCCATTGATCACATCAATCGCGGAAATAGCCTGAAAATTTTCTGGGCGGTCTTTGTATGAGATTCGCAGATTGCCGTCCTGGTCCAGAGGGATATCCAATCCTGGATAGGCATTCAGTCGCATGATCTGTTCGGGCGCCAGCCAGCTGTCACCTTGCGTAATCGACGCCTGCCAGCTTCCAGCCGTTGTTGCCTGCAACAGTGCGCTGATCGCCAGTGCTGGATAGGTCTGACCGTTAACGCAGATAACGGCGGGAACATTTCGAACAGAGCCATCGCTGGCGACAATAGGTGCAATATGACCCTTTGGAAGACTGGCGAAGCCAGCGTGGTTGGCAACGAAACTGCCTGTTTGTGTGGCTGTGGCATCGCAGGCAACCCCCTGCATCGGGTGAGTCATCTGACCCGTCTGGACATCAGGCTGATTCTGCCCGGGTAGCACTGGCACCTGCGCCAATACAGCGCCCGGTGCTGCCTGCAGCGCAGCAATCAATATGTCATCCCCGGAGCGGGATTCGGGGTAAACCACATCATGTATCTGAAGTTGCACGCCAGCAGCATTCAGCGCACTGACCAACCGCGCCATATCATCGCGAGCCCATGGCCATGGCCCAATTTCAGCAATACTGCGCTCATCAATGGCAATAATCGTGATGCGTTCTTCCAGCTGCTCATCAGCCGACATCACCCAGCCCTGGGCGCCGAGTCGCTCCTGCAGAATCTGCAGGGGTGCGGAAAACAGTGTCATCAGCAACAAAGTCAATAATGCCGCAAGCGCCAGCATCAACAGACGCCCACGCATGGGCATCAGTCGCGCTGCGACGTTGAGCGGGTTATAGACGGTTATCAGATGACGGAGCGTTTGCATGATCAGCGCTTGTTCCACAAGGTCAACCCGTGGATACCGCCGGTTTGCAATTGCTGTTCAAAAAAGTAACTGGCTTCTTTGCCATCCAGACTGACGGCGCCAGCCATGGTAGCTGGCTCCGGACCTGTCCGGTTGTGGAAAATGCCTGTCTCGCTGATCAGACCGCTGGTAATAAAATCCACATTACCTGTGAGGTTATGCTTCATGTTCAGTTCGGTCGAGAACTGACGGGTATTAAAGTTGATGTCAAACTTGCCGCCCGTGACCGCCATTGCCACGATGCCGGTGCCGGAGTCGTAGAAGGCCTGGGCACTGCTCAGTTCAAAACTCACCGGACCCAGTCCCGCGTCCACGCGGTCGCGTCCATTGCTATCACGAAACAGCCGATAGTCACCCAGGCCGACCATCCAGTCACGCCCTTCCTGGGCAATCTCGAATGGCGCCGTAATGCGCTCAAGGTCACCTTTGGCACTGCCGAAGCGCCCCCAGATCAGATTGTTTTGCTGCAACTGCTCGGTAGCAATCGCGAGCTCTGGTGTGAAGTTGGTCTCGGCCACAGTGGGCGGCACTACTGGCGGTGTAGTCGGTGGTGTGGTGGGGCGCGCCACATTGGCAGCTTCCTGTTTAACACGCTGGGCGGTCACGTTCTCAAGATATTCTTCAGTGCCTGCTGTCTTGTCGTCAGCCCTGGCTTCGGAGGCAGCAATGGCCTGATTCACTTCTTCCCGCATCATGCCAGGCTCACGCTCGACAGTTGCTGGCATGATTTGAGGAGCGGTCGTACTGCCATCAAGCTCCAGCATCTGCATTGAAGTGCCAGTCAGCTCGACTGCATTCGCCAGACAGGGACCAAAGGCATCGGCTGTGCAATCAGCAGAAAATGGTGCCATCACAATAGTGCCTTCGTTAACCTGGGCCCGAACAGCACCACTGGATGCGTTCACAACAAAGTCAGTACCGCGCACACCTATCGCAGCGATAGGTGTATTCAGGCGGAAACGCTCACGGGCAGCTGTGGCACCATGACCAGATATCGATCGAGTGACACCTTCTTCCAGATTCAACTTGATACTGGAACTGGCCGGCTGGTCAGGGTTGTAATCGTAGCGCACAATTTCCAGGCGGCTGTCGGGCCGCACGCTCACCAGCGCCTGATCGACAAAACGGATGTGCACATGCCCATTGGCTGCCGTGTGGATACGGTCACTTGCCACGATAATGGACCCTGGCACCGCAACTGAGCGGCGGCCATCGGTGTGTTCAATGTAGGCGTTGCCCAGCACCAGGCTGACTTCGCCCACCGGCTCGACTGTCTCCAGCTGCGCATGGGCGAGTGTGGAGCCGGCAGCCAATGCAGTAGCCATCGTGACCGCCACTGCGACCGTTCTGGCTCGCAATATCAGAGATGTCATCATTCTGTAAACTGGCTGTGGTGTCATAATGTTCACTTTTGAACCCCTGGATCCAGAGTCTGGTCCATCATTAGCACAAAGCTTATCTCAAGCGGCCGCCCCGGTAAGTGACCACGGTCACACGTTTGCTATTCCAACATGCCTTACTATAATGGCCCGGCAGCGCTGACCAAAGGAATGTCAACAACCAGCGCACCAAACCGGAATATTTCGCATGCTGGTTACACCTGAGCTTCTCGGCATATTTCCCAGCTTAAAGCCGCTACCCTTGCCGCTGTTGCAGCAGCTTGCACAGCAGTCGACTGTGCAGCGTTTTGCCCGTCGCGGCGTGGTGCTCAAAGCTGGTGTTCGCGAGGAGTCAGTGTGCTTTCTGTTCGAAGGTCGCTTACAGGGTGTGGATTTTACCATTGATGGGCGCGAAGTGGGTCTGTACTTTGTAGAACCTGGCGACTTTTGTGGTGAGCTGGGCATGTTTGACGATGGCCCGCAGCCTGAACATGTGATTGCACTGACATCGGCGATGGTTGTGTTTGTGCCTCTGGCCAGCCTGCGTCAGGTTACCCGGGAGCACGCCGTGCTGTTGCAGCGCATGGGAGAGCGACTGGCCGCACGGGTTCGTCAGATGACCAGGCAGCGCTCTTTGCTGGGCCTGCCTAACGTCGGTCAGCGCGTTTGCTGCCAATTGTGGATGCTGATTCCTGAATCCGGTCGCCCCGCAAGCGGCCAGACAATAATCAGAAACCCGCCGACTCACATGGAGATCGCCATCATGTTGAGTCTGAGCCGGGAAAGTGTAAGCCGCGTGTTCCAGTTGCTGCAGGCACGTGAAATAGTCAAACGGGACGGGCCAGGCGCGCTGATTGTGCTAGATCTAGCGACTCTGCAAAGACTGGCAGAGGGTGCAGAAGAGCTGTAAGGCGCTGTATTTTTTTGGAAAAAGTCGCTGAGGCGGCCATGCTATAATCAACGCGTTTATTCCGCTGGGGTTGAAACATGCGATGTTTCACCCCACCTAGTCTATTCGCACCTAATGGACACCATGCACTGACGGCAAGCACCACTCAATGGATATATCCCAAAAAACAAATACTTACAAAGAATTGAATGAATCGCTGAAGAGCATTCGTCACTATTTCATCTACGCCGGCTTATTCAGCGCCGCCGTCAATATTTTGATGCTGACCCCCATCATTTACATGTTACAGGTGTACGACCGGGTGATTTCCAGTGGCAGCGTATCGACGCTGACCATGCTCACGCTGTTAATGGTGGGACTGATGCTGGCCATGGGTGGTTTCGAGTGGGTGCGATCCATGATCCTGATCGCTGCCAGCAACCGGATTGAACAGCAGTTGAGACGGCGCGTATTCAACGCCTCTTTCACGCACGCGCTGCTCAGCGGTTCGGGTGCCAGCGGCGGCCAACCCCTCAACGACCTGTCCAGCCTGCGGCAGTTTTTGACTGGTAATGGGCTGTTCGCCTTTTTCGATGCGCCATGGTTCCCTATCTATGTGGCTTTGATGTTCGTTTTTCACCCACTCTTTGGCGTGGTGGCGATCCTGGCCGGTATCGTCATGGTAGTGCTCGCCTGGATCAATGAAGTTGTGACGACCCGCAAGCTGAAGGATGCCAACACCAAGGCCAACCGGGTCAACAACCAGGTCAACGGCAGCCTGCGCAATGCCGAAGTCATCGCCGCCATGGGAATGACAGACAACATCAGGCGTCAGCAGGAGCAGCAGTCAAACGAAGTTCTGGTATTGCAGACCGATGCCAGTCGTTCTGCGGGCGCGCTGACCAGTATCTCCAAGTCTTTCCGGCTGATAGTGCAGTCTCTGATCCTGGGTCTTGGCGCCTGGCTGGCGCTGCGCCAGGAAATCTCTCCAGGCATGATGATTGCCGGTTCACTGTTGCTCGGTCGTGCACTGGCCCCCATCGACATGCTGGTTTCCACATGGAAGGGGTTTTCAGTGGCACGCGCCCAGTACGAGCGTCTTGGTCAGCTGCTGGAGCGTATTCCTCCCGAGGCGGAACACATGCCGCTGCCGCCACCGCAGGGCGATCTGTCTCTTGAACAGGTTACTGTAGCCCCGCCGGGCACACGAGTCCCTGTTGTTCGCGGCGTTACCCTGCAGTTGGCGGCGGGTGAAGCCCTGGGCATTGTAGGTCCCAGCGCGTCCGGCAAATCAACTCTGGCACGCGCGGTGCTGGGTATCTGGCCGGTCATGGCAGGGAAGGTGCGGCTTGACGGTGCTGACATCGCTGGCTGGGATCGCGGCCTGCTTGGCCCCCATATTGGTTACCTGCCACAGGATATCGAGCTGTTTGATGGCAGCATTTCAGACAATATCTGTCGATTCGGTGAACCCGATGCCGAACGAATTGTCGAAGCTGCCAAACTCGCCGGCGTACACGAACTGATTCTGCGCCTTCCGGACGGATACGACACAGTAATTGGCGGGTCCAGCGGCGGACTGTCCGGCGGCCAGCGACAACGAATAGGTCTGGCGCGAGCAGTCTACGGCAATCCGCGATTACTGGTGCTTGACGAGCCCAACTCCAATCTGGACGACCAGGGCGAGAAAGAGCTGGTTTCTGCCATTCAGCGCATCAAGGCCGGCGGTTGCACAATTATTGTTATCTCGCACCGCACCATGGTCCTGCACAGTATGGACAAGCTGCTGGTGATGAAGGAGGGCGCTGCCCTGAGCTTTGGCCCTAAAGATGAAGTTCTGGCCAACCTGATGGGGCAATCCGAGCAGCGCCGGGCTGGAAGCGCCTGATCGCCAGTACCCGTTAGAAAACCTGACGCCCGGAGTAACAGGCAACAAATACGACAGCTGCAACTGTCGAACGAAATATCATCCAGGAAATTTGTCTGGGCACCGCCCAGCAGAGAGTGAACGTGGAAAAGCAGACAACGGACAACGACTTTCAGATTGATACCAGCATGGATACGCCACGGCGTATTGGTTTACTTATATTCTTTTTGGTATTTGGCGTATTCGGCCTGTGGGCTGCCTTTGCACCACTGGACGGTGCTGCCCATGCTACCGGTCATGTGACGGTGCGCTCCAACAAGCAGCTGGTGCAACATCTCGAGGGCGGCATCGTTGCAGACATCCTTGCGCGCAACGGTGATGTTGTCGAGGCCGGCGAACCCCTGCTGGTTCTGGATGACACGCAATCCCGTGCACAGCTGCAGATTGCCAACTCCCAGTATGTGGCCCTCAAAGCACTCGAGGCTCGCCTGATCGCCGAGCGCGACGAGCTTGATGCCATTCAATTCCCTGTGGAAATCTCATCACTTGATGCCAATGCGCAATCAGAGATAGTTTCCCAGACCCAGATTTTTCAGACGCGCAAAGCCGCTCTGGAAGGAAGCATCGAGGTACTGGAGCAGCGTATTGAGCAATTGCAGTCGCAGTTGCGCGGACTGCGAGCGCTGCAGGAAAGCAAACAGGACCTGGCTGATTCTTTCGACGAAGAGCTGAACGATGTGCGGGCACTGCTTGAGGAAGGCTTCGCCGACAAGAACCGGCTCCGCGAATTGGAGCGAAACGCAGCGCAACTGCGTGGAGAAGCTGCAGAGCTGACGGCAAACATATCGTCAGCAGAGATTCAGATTGGTGAAACACGCCTGGAGATTCTACAGCAGCGTCGCCAATTCCAGAACGAGGTAGCCAATCAGCTGGCAGAGACTCAGACTAATCTGAAAGACGTCACCGAGCGCATCGGAGCATTGCGCGATGTGGTCAACCGCACTGTCATCAAGGCGCCCGTTACCGGCATCGTAAATGGCCTGCAGGTGCATACAATCGGAGGGGTAATTCCAGCAGGTTCTCCGATTGCGGACATTGTTCCTCAGACAGATGAGCTGATTGTTGAGGCCCGTGTATCACCCATTGACATTGATCGCGTTGCAATTGGTCAGGAAGCCACCATTCGCTTTTCAAGTTTCAGCAGCTCGGTGCCCAATATTTTTGGGCGTGTTATTCATGTGTCCGCCGACAGCTTCACCGAGCAGAGCACTGGCATGACGTATTATTCGGCACGTATCGAAGTGACTCCAGAAGGTTTGCAGGACCTGGGCGACCTGACACTTATTCCTGGCATGCCCGCCGAAGTGTTCATTGCCACCGGCTCCAGAACCTTCCTGCAGTATCTGATCAAACCCATCAGCAATGCGCTGGCGCGCAGCTTCATAGAAGATTGATTGGCTTATGAGCAGCAACGACCAGATGTCTGAATCCCTGCGCAAACCCCGGCGCTCGAACCAACTATTGGCGCATGCCATCTGTGGTCTTTTGGCCCTGTCAGGCTCGATGGGCTCACTGGCCCAGAGTGACAGCCAGCAGGAGACAGAGGAGCTGGCATCGCTCATGCAGCGCCATGATGGCGTGGGGCGAACCCTGGAAGACTTTTTTGTAGCGTCAATGGAATTCAGCCCTCGCCTGGAAATTGCTGAAGAGCAGATGAACATAGGCACGGCGCGTCGCGAAGCGGCCAATGGTCAGCTGTTCCCGCAGGTATCGGCCTCTGCCAGCATTTCTGACAACCGCCAGGAGCAGACCGGGAGGGTCCCCGCAGACTACCGCGGTGAGCGCTATGCCGTTCAGCTTCGCCAGGTACTGTTTGACTGGCGTGTCTTTGCCCGGCGCGGGCAGGCCTATGCAGTAGAAAACCAGTACGAAGCTCTGTACTACGCGGAGCTGGCAGCGCATCTGTCCGATGTCGCTGAACGGTATTTCGATGTACTGCAGGCACAGGACGCACTGGAGTCCAGCCGGGCCGAACTGGAGGCCATCAACAACCAGCTGGCACAGATTGAACGCATGCACGACCTGCAGATGGTGCAGATTACTGACCTTTATCAGGCACAGGCACAAGCCTCGGCTGTCGCAGCCGAGCAGGTGTATTTGAGCAGCGAACTGGAGCTGGCAAAAGAAGCCCTTCGCTCTGCTACCGGCCTGGCTGTAGGTGAGCTATATACCCTGCAGGACACCACAGAACTACCACAGATTGAAGGCACGCTGGAAGAGTGGGTCAGCCGCGCACGCGCCAACAGCCACCAGATACAGGCGCGACAGTACGCCGTAGAGGCGGCTGACGAGCGCGTCTCAGAGCGACGTGGCAACTACATGCCGCAGGTAAGTCTTATCCTGCAGCAGCAGCGCTCGGATCTCGGTTTTGATAACACACCAATGGCGCGCACGGACACCGGCTATGTTGGCCTGGATGTGTCCATACCGCTGTTCGCAGGCGGCAGCAATCGCGCGGCGGTGCGCGAAGCGATAAGCCAGCAGAATATCGCGCGCAATGAGCTTCGCCAGATGCATCTGGATGTCAGTGAGCAGACTCGTTTTGCATTCCTGCGGCTGCAAGCGGCGGAACGCCAGATTCGCGCAGCAGAGGCACTGCTTGAATCGCGTGAACTGTCAGCGCGCGCCCGACGCAGAGGCTTTGAGCTTGGCACCGTTACCACTGTAGATGTGCTTGAATCCGTCCGCGATCAGTTTGTTGCGGAGCGCGATCTGCAGCAGATTCGTTATGATTACATCCGCCTCTTATTGAACCTGCGGCGTGATGCCGGCACACTGGGCCCGGACGACCTGATCGATATCAGCTCACGCCTGCAACCCGGCGAATAGCAGTTTCCCCCGAGACAATAATTACTCCACCAGCAGGTTGATGGGCTGCTGGTGGAAGTAGAGTTCATTCGGGTTGCTGTCTACGCCGTAACCAATCAGGAAATCGATGTCGATGGTATTGACCCCGATATCCCTTGCAACAAACTGCTTGAGAATATCGATAGACTCCACAGCCTGCAGTGTCCTGCGCTCGAATATTGGCACCAGCTCCAGGTCTGGCCGATAACCCACAAAATCACCATTCGGATGTTTGACCAGAATCTCACCCTCAGGTGTGATACCTGCGACGACAACAAATCCTGACTGACCCCTATGCATGGGGTCTACAGTTATTTCGCCAACGACATCAAAGCGTTCTGTAGAGCTGACCCGGTTAATATACGTCTGCCCGTTGTTGCGCGTCACACCGCCGCGAAACAAAGCGTTTACCTCGCCGCCCTGAAAACTCTGCCTGCCTTTGAGGGTCAGCATGGACGGACTTTCATAGGTGACTGACATGCGGTAGTTGCCGGTATTGGTTTCACCACAGGGCGGGCGCGTATTATTGCTGTAGGTGTTGACCAGGATTGCGTACTCGCCGGCCGGAAGATTGGCACTGACTCGCGGTCGACAGGCGCCTGCACTGTTTTCGTCTATCTCCAGCACATCCAGCTTCATATCGGCAAGCAGCAAGACACTGTCCAGTCCGCCGCTGGTAATAGTATCAAGTGTCACCCTCATGGGCTGATCGACCTGCAGTGTGTAAACGTCGACAAAACTGTCATCGGACCCACCCTGTTGCAGATCCTGGATCAGACAGTCACCGGAGTTAAGGTCCCCGTAGACCCAGCCGAATGTTATTGGGCGGTTCTCGCAGTTACTGATGCCACTGTAAAGTACGTTGACTCCATCAATGTCATCCTGCTGCAACGTGAACAGATTACCGATTGAGGCATTCATGATGGCCGGGACCGTATTCTCGTGCGCCAGACCCATAACGTGACCCAGTTCATGCAGTGCCACGCGACGGAAGTCCACCACGCGGTCGATGCGTTGATTGCCATCGTAGGTGTCAAATGGCACATTCGAGTTGAAGACAATATCAGCTTCAACCAGGTCCGCTGAGCCCAGCGTATTGAACTCGGTAAAAAATACCGTGACGGCAATTGTCTGGCTATTAAACTGGCGGCCACATATGGTGCTGCCAAACGCAGCTCCATTTCTGAAGTCTGGCGGCCTTCCGGATCCTGTTTGCCCAATGCACGGATCCAGAAACTCAGGAACAATTTCAAATGTAAAGTCTGTCTGACTGGTCCACGATTCGGCTGCTTCCCTGTAAGCCTGTGCCCACGGCACCCCGCTGGCAGACACCCCTGGAATGCCGGTATAGATTGTCGTCCTTGCACCAGGCCATTTATTGCCCAGAGGATCAAATTCATAAGCTGTGGCGGGCATGGCCAGCAAGCCGCTGACGGCAGTCATCAACAAACCGGTCAGCGCTCTCAGAAAAAGGCGCATCAGGGGGCTCCTCCACTGCTGCCTGTGGCAATATCACGAATACGTGCCTTGAACGCGCCAGGTGTCATCGGCAGCGCATTGCCGTTCAGACCCTGCACCTGCACGCCGCGCGCGGCTCCCTCATGCGGCAGAATGATCAGAGGGGACTGATTGCCTGCTTCCAAAGCGGTGACAGACTGCCCATCTGCGGTTGTGACCTGTGCAGCGGTGCTTTCGCCCTTGATCAGAAAGTGTCCCTGCGTCCAGCCGACCAGCGGATGAACCTGTGAGTCATCCAGGGAGTGAACGAAATAGATACCTGTTTCGCCGACCTCGGGAACCTGCATTTCTGAAACAGTCATTTGCAGGTTGCCTACCCGGCCGCCCAGGAAACTCAGTTCAATCGCGTCACCTGCATAGCTGCCCTTGATGACTTCATCAACGCGAAAACGAACGTAGGTACTGATGCTGCGGGGTCCTGTCTGCCGGGATTCAACCGCAAGAACTTCACCCTGGAAGATCAGCGCTGCGGTGTCGACGACCTGTTCAAAGCGCATCTGTTCAATCGTTGTTGCTGTGCTCAGCGTCGAGACTAACAGCAGGCCTAACGATAACAGGAGTTGACGCAGGCGGATTGTGAGTAGTGACACGTTAAATTACCTCCTGCAGGGAAAAGTCTGCTTTGCTAGGCCATCGCGGCAATGACATCGACCAGTTCGTGCCGCCAGTGTCTGGGCGCCACGTCCAGCACAGCCAGCGTCTGTGACTTGTCGAGCACACTGTATGGTGGGCGTTTGGCTGGCGTTGGGTAATCGCTTGCCGGAATCGCCGCTATGGATATTGGTTTGTCCAACAGGCCTGCCTTGATTGCCTCGTCCTGAATCGCAACAGCAAAATCGTACCAGCTCGCGACACCGGCGTCGCTCCAGTGCAGGGTGCCGACTGGCCGTGACTGCAGCGCCGATTCGATGCAACGCGCCAGACCCCAGGTCGAGGACGGCGTGCCAATCTGGTCTGTTACTACTTTAAGAACGTCTCGCTCGGCCATTAATTTCAACATAGTCTTGAGAAAATTCCGGCCGAACTGCGAATAAACCCACGAAGTTCTCAGAACCAGGCTGTGCTTTGGCGCCAAATATCGAACATGCAGCTCTCCTTCGAGCTTGGTCCGCCCGTAGATGCTCAAGGGGTCCGTCTGGTCATCAGGTGTGTAGGGGCGGTGATTGCGCCCACTGAATACAAAGTCGGTCGATATCTGCAGCAGCCAGGTGTCATGCTCGGCTGCCCATCGTGCCAGATTCTTGGGGCCGGTTGCATTAGCGGCGCGTGCGACCAGGTCATCTGTCTCCGCAGCATCGACGGCTGTATAGGCCGCTGCGTTGATGATGGCGTCTGGCTTGATGTCCGTCAGATGCTTGCGCAATGCGGTTTCATCACTGATGTCCAGCTCCGCATGTGTTATTGGAATGATCTGATAACGTTCGGCCGACAGGTACTGCTGCAGGGTCTGCCCCAGCTGGCCGCCGGCGCCAGTCAAAGCGACTTTAATTGGCTGACTCATTAGAAACCCTGCTTTTGATATTTGGGGGCATCGGCAAAGCTCAGCGCCTTGCTGTCCTTGCCCGACAGTACTGGTTCACCCGCACCAGCCACCAACGGCCACTTTATTCCCAGTGCAGGGTCGTTCCACATCAGACTGAACTCATCTTCAGGGGCATAATAATCGGTGCACTTGTACACCATTTCGGCACTTTCGCTGATCACGTAAAATCCGTGGGCAAAGCCGGGCGGCACCCATAGCTGGTGTTTATTGTCGGCTGACAGAACACAACCCACGCTTTGACCAAAAGTCGGTGAGCCCTCGCGCATATCCACCGCCACATCGTAGATTTCACCGGACACCACGCGCACCAGCTTTCCCTGAGGCTGCCGCAACTGGTAGTGCAGGCCACGCAAAATTCCTTGCGCTGATTTGCTGTGATTATCCTGCACAAAGGTCAACCCGGGCAGCAGCTCATCAAATATCGACTGGCGAAAAGTTTCCATAAAAAAGCCGCGATGATCACCAAAAACAGCCGGTTCCAGCAGCAGGACATCAGGAATATGTGTAGGGGTTACTTTCATTGCGTTGCCTTGTTGATGCAGTTTGGCTGACGATATTTTATGACGCTATTCTGGCACGCTCAGTTGCGAATCAGATTCAACAGGTACTGACCATAGCCGCTCTTGGCCAGCGGCGCTGCCAGCGCACGCAGCTGTGTAGCGTCAATGTAGCCGTTGCTGTAAGCAATCTCTTCCGGGCAGGCAATTTTTAATCCCTGCCGTTCTTCCAGCACCCGAATAAAGTTCGCCGCATCGAGCAGGGACTGGACTGTGCCGGTATCAAGCCAGGCCGTGCCACGATTAAACAGCTCTACCTGAAGCTGCCCGCGGGAAAGATAGGTTTTGTTGACGTCCGTAATCTCCAGCTCGCCACGGGCGGAGGGCTTGATTGTCTTGGCGATCTCCACGACTTCGTTATCGTACAGATACAGGCCTGTAACTGCGTAGTTGGACTTGGGTTTTGCCGGCTTTTCTTCCAGATCGATTGCAGTATTGTTTTCATCCAGAGCGACAACACCATAGCGCTCCGGGTCGTTTACATAGTAGGCAAACACTGTGGCACCCGATTTCTGCTGCACCGCACGCTGCAGTTTTTCTTCGAGTGAATTGCCGTAGAAAATATTGTCGCCAAGTATCAGGCACACACTGTCATTGCCAATGAACTCTTCACCGATCAAAAAAGCCTGGGCCAGGCCATCCGGGCTGGGCTGCACCGCATACTGCAGATTGATTCCCCAGCGGCTGCCGTCACCCAGCAGGTGCTCGTACAGATGCAGGTCGGCTGGCGTGGTAATGATCAGGATGTCGCGGATACCAGCCTGCATCAGTGTGCAGAGCGGGTAATAGATCATCGGTTTGTCGTAAACAGGCATCAGCTGTTTGCTGACCGAAATGGTCATCGGGTGCAGACGGGTGCCCGTGCCGCCAGCCAGAATTATTCCCTTGGTTGTATGTGTCGATGTCGGCACAGACTGAGTCATGGTTCTATCCTTGTGATGTTGCACTGTCAGCGATGATGGACGGCAGTAACTGGTAGAAAGTCAAGCGCGGATTATAGCCCAGATCCTGGCGACTTGCTGAGCCGTCAACGTGATTCGGGCGTGACAGCGCACGCCAGGTGCGAAGTCCGGGAGCATTGCGCAGTGGCAGCAGCCGACCCGCCACTTCCAGCAGCAGTGCGCCAGCGAAAAACAGCCACCTGGGCGTGGTGAACGTCGCCGGCGACTTGCCAAGCGCGTCCCGCATGGCCTGCTCAATACCCTTGATAGTGTAATGCTGACCATCAGAAACCGCATATACCGGCGCGTGGGAGGGAGGCGAACGCTCAAGGGCAGTGGCTGCCAGCACCAGCACCTGACACAGATCCTGAACGCCGATCAGCGAGATTGCCTGCTGAAAGTCCGGCAGAGGAGGCATGACACCCTTCTGGATCAGCCTGAGCAGGCTCATCAGATTGCCTTTCATGCCGACCCCATAGACGCTCGCCGGGCGAATGATGGACACAGCAATCCTGCCCTGCTCATGGGCAGCCATCAGCTGTTGTTCGGCCTGATATTTGGCATCTCCGTAAGCAGTGCGCGGCTGGTCGTGGGCTGGGTCAGCCAGAATGCTGCTGACGTATACAAAGCGGGATACCCCCGCATCTATGGCGGCCTCCAGCAGGTTGGCCGTGCCTTCAACGTTGGTCTGATAGATCAGTTGCGTGCGCGCATGATTGACGTGTGCATAGGCAGCAAGGTGGTAGATGCAATCAACCCCCTGCACCGCCGTGACCAGTGATTCAGGCCGGGTCAGATCCTGAGTCGGACGCTGCAGTACACTGACCGTATCACCCTGAGACTGCAGCAAGGGCACCAGATGGCGCCCCACAAAACCGCTACTGCCTGTCACCAGCACGCGAGAGCTCATGTCCAGCGCCAGCCATGCGTGTTAAAAAATCGCAGCGCTGAGCGCCCGAACATGCAGATGTGCCGCAGGCCTTTTTTGGCACTGTTGCCACCCAGGTGCGTGATTCGCATACCCGGCAGATAGGTCAGGGTACCAAGGCGATGCGCTCGAAGCGCCAGATCGAAGTCTTCGAAGTACAGGAAGTAGCGCGGATCAAAACCATTCAGTGATTTCAGCGTTGTCAGCCTGAACAGCATGAAACAGCCACTGATAACGGGAATGTCCTCGCTGGGCCGATCGTCGGGAAGGTCCTGCATGTCGTAATGCGCCAGGCGCTTGTAGAAACGCTGCCTGATTGCCTCCGGTGCAAAGCCGCGCAACAGGAAGTCGAGCACGCTGGGGTAGCGTTTGCAGGCAGAGGCTGAGCCTCCATTACCGTCACTGATTGATGGCGCCACCGCGACTGTGCGCTGATGCGACTGCAGCCAGGCGACACCGACACAGAGCGTGTCCGGCTGCACAATCACGTCCGGATTCAGAATCAGGTACAGATCGTTTTCGGTGTCAGCCAGCTGCTGTGCACGTGACAGCCCTAGATTGTGACCGCGACCGTAACCCAGATTGCCATGGCCGGTGATCAGCTCCCCCTCCAGCCCAGTCTCACGCCACCCATCCAGCACATCACGCAAGGGCATGACATTACTGTCGGAATCTCCGTTATCAATCAGATACAGCTGGCAGGCAGAGAGATGCTGTTGATGCAGCGCCTGCTGGGCGGCTGTTGCCAGAGACTGCAGCGTCTGCCGCAATACTTGCGTATCCAGGGTATGAACAACAATCGACACACAGAGTCTGAGAGGGCGGCTCTGGCTCACGTCGCGCGAAATCTCACTGGGGACAAGGAATTTGCAGTGAGAACCGGCGCATCAGCGGTCAGCGGGCTAGTATTGACTGGTCGGCGTGTCACTGGGAATTTGGCTCCGCAGGCACGATTCTGTCGCCGAAGGGAGTGCGCACGAGGCGGGCACCCTCGGGGACATCCGCCGGGTCAATACGACGCGGTCTGAATCTGGATTCTTCGGTCCGGCGGACAGCTGCATCCGGATCACTGCGCTCTCTCGCAGCACGCAGGGCAGCCGCAAACGGGTTCTCCGGCTGCTGCTCAGCACTATCTTCACCCCGGCGATCACGTCGCCCGCCCCTGTCTTCAGATGACTCCTCCGCTGGTTGCGCCGGTGCCTGGGACGCTATTGGAGCGGCTGTCGCCAGCTGCAGGCGGGATACGTTGCTACCCACGCAGGAGACACCTTCATCGGGATCTGCATAACAGGAATTGCCGGCGGGATGTTGAATGATCAACTGGCGACTGGCTACTTCGTCAACGAAGTGACCGGGATAGCCGGGAATCTCAGCACGCGCGCCCACAGACCCGATCGACTCATTCGGCAGCGGAACCACCAGGGTTTCTCCGTTCTGCAGGCGCAAGCGCACCTGACGCTTGCTGCCAAACTGGCTGGTACCGACCAGAGTAAACTGCGGTGCACCGCTGCGCGGCGTCGTGTCAGGCGCAGGGGCAGGGGAGTCTGCTGCAGCGCTCACCTCGACCGGCTCAAACAGGCGAAGCGGTTCGTTGCTGGTCGGCGACGGGGTAGCCGACAGTTGACCGGCCACGGAGTCCGGCGTCAGGTCTGTAAACAGTTCCGTTTCCTGGGCGTGAGCATGCACAGCGCTGATCAGCGCCGCCAGCATCATCATTAGGGCCCTCAGCATCATTCTGACTCCTGTCAGCGAACTGACTGTCCGGGTACATCATGACCGCCCCGGACCAAGCGGTACTTGAACATTGTTACGTTAACGGCTTTTTTATTTGTCGTGCAATTTTACGGTTTAGTTTGCCCACGTTCAAAATATCTGGCTACTGCCTGCTGGGTCAATGCCTCCAGAGACTCAGCCAGCATGCCCGGATCATATCGATTAAACGCCTCCACATACTTTACCTCCGCACTCATGGAAAAGGTGCGTGCCTTGTTCAGGGCCAGAATAAGCTCGGGATAGTTATTCTGGCTGTTCTGGCTGGCATATACAGCCATGGCCTGCTGCTTGGCCTTGATTGTCGAGGTGATGTCAATCAAGCGGTTGACGGGGCTCTGAACACTGATCTCATAGGACCACACCTCTGGCATATGGCCACGCCAGGCGCGCTGCTGCAAGCGCTGCACGGCTGCCCAGACCAGCTGTGCGGTGACCCGATGGTCCGGGTGGAGCTCCAGTACGCCGGGGAAAAATACCGTGGCTGCCTGCAGGTCGGTCAGCGCGCCAGCGATCTGCTCGACCACCACATCGTCCATCTGCAGGCCACGATCCGCATGATCCCAGGTCTGAACGCTGCTGACGCCAAGTACATCGCAGGCCTGCTGCACTTCCGTTTTGCGCTGCGCCACCAGGGCCTGCTGGTCATCCGGATTGGTGGCACCGCCCAGCGCGCCATCGGTCAATACAATGACATGGGTCGCCAGTCCCTGCAGCGCAGCAAGACGCAGCGCCCCACCCATGCCAAAGGTCTCGTCGTCGGCATGCGGCGCAAAAACAACCCAGGGCGCCGGCGGCAGGTCGCATACGTGAAAGGGGACCAATATGTTTTCAGGATTCATGGCGCGGATTGTAGGCGGTTTTGCCGGTTTTTTTTAGCGTTTTGTGGAGATTGAGGCGCTTTCGTGGTTAAATCTGCGCCCTTCTGGAGTGAAATTATCATCGTTGATTGCTGCTATGACATCTAGCCTGCTGCGTCAGTGGACATTGTCTCCCATTCGCCACTTCCGGCTGTTCCATCAGTTCGTGCGACAGGAATTCAGCGGCCAGTTCGCCGGCTCGCTGGGTGGTTTCCTGTGGCTGTTTGTTACTCCCATCGTCAATATCATCATTTACTCATTCGTGTTCAGTGTGGTTTTTCGCGCCCCCATGCCGGAAAACTTTGGTGACGTACCTTTTGTCATCTTTCTGATGATTGGTTATCTGCCCTGGTTCGCCTTTGCCGATGCGATGGGTCGCTCGAGTGGCCTGCTGCTGGACAAAGCCCCGCTGATCACCAAGGTCATGTTCCCGGTACAGCTGATTCCCATGGTGGGCACACTGGTCCCTTACCTGGTCCACGGCATCGCCATTTTTGTATTCCTGGTGTATCTGGCCACGCAGGGATATCTGCAAATGGCCTGGCTTTGGCTGCCGGTAGCCTTCGTGTTGCAGTTCATGTTTACCATCGGCCTGGTCGCCATCCTGTCCGCTTTCTGTGTGTTCCTGCGTGATATCCAGCAGCTTGTGGCCCTGATGCTGACAGCGTGGTTTTTCCTGACGCCGATTATTTATCCTTTGTCGCTGCTGCCCGAGCAGGTGCGGCCACTGATGATGTTGAATCCCATGCACAGCTTTGTGCAGTTCTATCGCGAAGCGATTCTGCTGGGAGATTTTTCTGCCATCCATTTCCAGGTGATGGTGGTATCGGCCGTGCTGAGCTACCTGCTGGGCGGCTGGCTGTTCATGAGAATAAAACACGCTTTTGGTGACGTTTTGTAATGCACAGTATTTCGGTCAACAATCTGAACAAGGACTTTCGTATCTACGCACGTCCGCAGGACCGCCTGCTGGAGTTGTTGCTGCGCCAGCCTCGTCACCGCGTATTTCATGTTTTGCAGGATGTTTCCTTTGACGTGATGGAAGGCAAGAGCCTTGGCATCATTGGTGACAATGGCGCGGGCAAGTCGACCCTGATGAAGCTGCTGGTCGGCACCCTGCAACCAAGCAGCGGAACCGTACACACCAAGGGTCAGGTCGCGGCCCTGCTGGAACTGGGTGCGGGCTTTCACCCGGAGTTCTCCGGCCGTCGCAATATTTATCTTAATGCCTCGCTGCTGGGTGTCCCGGATGACGACATTGCCGCGCTGGAAGAAGACATCATTGAGTTTTCCGAGCTGCGCGACTTCATTGACCGACCTGTCAAAACCTACTCCTCGGGCATGTATGTTCGACTCGCATTCTCCATCGCGACGATGGTTAGACCGGATGTGCTGGTGATTGACGAGGCGCTTGCTGTTGGCGACATCGCGTTTCAACGCAAGTGTGTGCAGCGCATGAATGAGTTTCGCGCGCAGAACAAAAGCATGGTCTTCTGCAGCCACTCCATGTATCACGTGCAGGAACTCTGTGACACGGCGATCTGGCTGGAGAAAGGCCGAATTCGCGAAATGGGCCAGAGTGAAGAAATCGTCGCGCGCTACGAAGATTACTGCAACAGCCGGCGTTCTTACACCAAGGCTGAAGAACAGGCCAAAGCGCTCGAATCAGAAAGCTCTGCCGCAAAGGCTGAGCAGGCAGAGAAAGACAAGACGCCCAAGGACGCCCGCATCATCCATACCGTGGTGCGCAATACTGATGGCGAAATCATCGACACTGTTGAGCCCCTGCAGGAAGTCATTCTGGAGTTGCAGGCCGAGATACTGAACGACAACAGCATCTGCTATTTCGGCTTCGCCTTGATGAAGGACCTGGACGAGGTTATTTCCGCCTATCTGGGAACTGACCGACCCGACGTCGAGCATGGTCCATTCCGCAAAGGCGAAATTATCACCGTACAGTTGCGCCTGGATGCCATGGCATTGCGGGTCGGCAACTTCCATGTGCTGGGTGGTATCAATGACGCAAGTGGACTGCTCTGGTACGAGACAAAACTCAGCAAGGAAATCATGGTAAAAACAAGCAAAGGGCTGGGTGTCTTTGTCATGAAATCGGAATGGAAGGTCGAGCACAGTTAAACCTTGTTGTGCTCTGAGCGAAGAACGTCTCCCTGTTCATATTTATCTCAATCAACTCGCAACAGGCCAGGCGGCAACTCCGCTCTGGGCGGCGCCGTGTCCGGCAACATGGCATATGGATCAACGTGACGTACACGCGCGCGCTGATTAAAGCTATCGACCTGCATGATCTGCATGTAGCCCTGCCGCACAGGATCCTCAACTGCTAACAGATCTTTGCTTGTCCCTTGGGGTTCCTGCTCCGCATTGGCAGTTTCGGCCGCCGGGTAGACGTATACCGAATATATACTGGAAGCTGTGAAACCCAGCCAGGGTGACAGTTCTACCATATTCTCAAGTGGAATCAGGGCACCAACTTCACGCATGGTCCGCAGGTCCCGGTGCTGTCGATAAGCAATAATCTGCTCGGCCAGCTCCTCTTCCATGCCTGGCAGCAACATCAGGGCTTCCCGTGTTGCCATATTGGGATTGACCACGGCCTCATTGCCATAGACAGTAAACGCGGCCTCAAGATTGACGCCCTCGAAAAGCTCGGCGAAACCTCTTATCAGCAGAATCTCGTCGACTGATTCCAGATCAGGACTGTTGCGTGGCGTGTAAGGCGGGTCCAGCGTCTGATAATACTCAGCCTCGGCGCCGCCAGGAGTGATCAATTCGTTGAGATCGGTCCAGTCATTCCAGGCCGCCAGTAGTTCCTGCACCTGGCGTGGGTCAAAGTCAGGACCCAGTCGCGTTTCGATTATCTGTTGCAGCCGTCGTACTTCAATTCGATTGAGATTAATTTTCCCGGCATGGTCATAAATCCGCACCACCATGTTTTCGGGGGCAGGGTAGTGCAGGGAGAGCGGCTGACCATTAAAGCGATACGTCGACATCCGTACCTCACCCCAGTCGTTCAGCACTGGCTCTTCGTCCAGCGGCAAGGGCATGCGTTCCAGCATCAACTCCATCTCGGCCTGGTTCATGGCCGTCATGATATCTGCGTAATCGCTGACACCCTCTTTATGCCGCAGTGCAGTTGTGGCTCCCAGGCGAATATTGGTTGCCAGCACGGTGACCAGAACGGTCAACACCACCGCCGTCCAAAGCACCATGATGAGCACCGCGCCCCGCTGCGATTTCGGCATCATGGTATCAGCTCCAGATTGGGACGAATGCTGCGATGCTGCCGCGCGTTGACGGGCGCCACTATGTCCAGCGGCTCCACGTTCCGGTCATCAATGGGTTCCAGGCGTATATGGACAGCAAACGGCAACACACTGAACGTGAAGGCAGGCCAGTCTTCACGCCACAGACGTTCAAACTCGAGATCCTCATACAGATACTGAAAGCTCGCGCGGTAGCCTGGCAAAAGCAGTCGCGGTTCGGCATCATCCAGGCGCGCCGTCGGATCATCACTGAGTGCGGGCGCAAGTTGAAGGTACACTCCCTCATCGTCACGCCAAAACAGTCGCCAGGCAGTCAGGCCATCCCTTCTCTCAGGGGACACTGTCGACACCCAGGACAGCTGGCCGGATTCACCTTCAAAATAGACATGGCGCCCCAGAGTTTCGGGGTCGCGATAGCTGTGAGGAAATGCACCCTGCAGTGCTCGCTCCAGTTGCAGTATCGCAATCGATTCGTCCAGATTGTTCTCCAGCGCGGAAGCATTATTGTCCCAGTCACGCACAACAGAGAACATACCCGCCGTCAGCATGGTCATCAATGTCGCTGTCAGTGCCAGCGCCAGGATGATTTCCAGCAGCGTGAAACCTCGCTGCTGGTATGATCGATTTGCCGTTTGCTGCATTCGATTCATGTCCGTTGTCACCGTGGCAGATCAGAACGTAGCCAGCGGACGCCCTCGATCTGCTCACCCGTTTCCGGGTCCACCATTCGGTAGGTTTCCAGAAGATCATACATGGGCGCTGTCCGTCGCAGGGGATCTTCAAGCTCATCTTCTGGCGAAACATCAAATTCGTCTTCAATAACAGATTCGATGTCGCGAAATTGATTATCGAGCAGCGCAAAGTTGATGTTGGCGCGAGCCTGAACCGTATCACTTAAACTGCTCTGCGCACGGCCAGCCAGCTGCTTACTGCCGGCAGCCAGAGTGAAAAGCCCCCCCAGCACCATAGCCGTGATGGTCAGAGCAACCAGCACTTCCAGCAGCGTGAACCCGCGCTGCACAGTTTGTACTCTGCTTGTCGTCCTGCAACTAGTCATTTTCATCAAGACGTTTTACTCGACCGGAAAAGGGGTCAATTGAAAGTTTTAAGCGACGGGAATCCTGCGAGAACTCCAGTGTGCCGCCAGAGCTGCCGCCTTCTGGATAAAACTCGATGCTGAGCTTTTCCTGCACGGAAGACTGGCGGCCAGTACTGTCTGTAAACGCAAGCTCCGTTCCGGCTGAAAGCCACCTTCCTACCACCGATGGGTCGGAAGTCTCGAAGTCATCGGCAATACTGGTGTTGAGGGAGCCAGGCGGGTTGACTATAAACTCCACCCTGGTTGTGCCACCCTGGACCACCGCCATACGTCTGGCATGATTCAACAGGCCCGTTGCCTCACGCACCTGTGCATTGAATCCCGGGGAATTGAGTGAACTGATTCCAGGGCCGATCAGCATAGCCATCATGGCCGCAATTCCCAGCACCAGCAGAAGTTCCAGTAGCGTGAAACCACACTGGTTTCTAGTGCGCATTGGCGCGTTCCGCCTGGCGGCGGACAATGGCATCTTTAAAGTTAGTGGCTTCCCTGTTTTAGTCGCCAATATCAGCGTCATTGCCTTCGCCACCCGGCGCGCCGTCAGCACCGTAGGAAATCAGGCTGAAGTCCCGACCGCTCGACTCATAAACATAGGCATTACCCCAGGGATCAACGGGTACATCACCACGCAGGTAGGGGCCGTTCCAGGTGGAGCGCCCGCTGTCGTTCTCGATCAGTCCCTCCAACTCATCCGGATACTGACCTACATCCAGTCGATAGGCATCCAGTGCACTGGTCAGTGAGGATATCTGCGACAGCGCCGCATCACGACGAGCGCCATCCGCCTGGTTAAACAGATTAGGGGCGACCATGACCGCCAGCATCCCCAGTATCGCCATGACGATCAGCAGTTCGATAATGGTGAAGCCCCGGGCGCGCTTGATGCTTTTTACTTTGTTCATATCAATTCCTCTGCCTGTATTCAGATATCTTCCAGCATTTCTGCCGCAAGTTCAAAACGGTTGAGTATTTCCTGATAGCGGCTGTTGGTCTGGTTGTTCAGATTGATCATCTCCGGGCGCAGCACGATGAACAGCTCAGTGCGCTCGTTATTGTCCTGCTGATAGCTGAACAGCCGGCCCAGGCCTGGTACCCGATTCAGGTACGGGACACCGGTATTCAGCCGGTCGTTGGTATTCTGGATCAGACCTCCAAGCACCACATTCTCGCCGTCACGGACAACCACGGAGGTTTCTATTTCCTGATTCTGGAAAATCGGATTCTGATTGATGCCTGCTGAGCCAGAAACAGATGACAACTCCTGACGTATTGTCAGATTAACAACACCCTCTTCATTGATGCGGGGAGTGATCTGCAGTTCGATACCTGTTGGTCGGTACTGGATATTGGTGGTAGATCCGCCGACCCCAACTGTTTCACCCAACTGCACTGGCACCTCAGCACCAATACGAATCAGGCCTTCCTGATTATTGATCACAGTCAGTGAGGGTCTGGCCAGCAGCCGCACATCGTTATTGATTGCGATGGCTTCCAGCGTCGCTTCAACTCTGGCGGCGCCATCAAGAAAGGCCCGGTTGAACAGCAATCCACCCAGTCCACCGGAACCATCCTGATTGCGTGAAGGCAGAAACTCGGTTGTCACCCGTGTTGCCGTGCCATCAGCATTCTCAAGCACGCGCGACCAGTCAACGCCAAATGAGGTTTCATCTGTCAGCACAATCTGTGCGATCGCCGCATTGATCATTACCTGCAGCGGCGCGGTGTCCAGTTGACTGATGGTGGTCAAAAGCTGTCGATAGTCTCGCGGATTGGCACGAATCAACAAACTGTTGGTGGGCTCATCGGCGACAATGCTGACGCGCAGATTGGCGGACACGGCGATGTTGCCAGAATTTGATGATGCAGGCTCAGACACTTGCGCCTGCTGTGTCGCAATCTGTTCTCCCTGCTCATTGATGATGATGACAGGCTCAGGCCTTGTGGGTTCATCGTCACTGTCACCGACTGGGCGCTGCTCCTCTTCATCCAGGCGAAATACCTCACTGAGGGTTTCTGCCAGCTCAACCGCATTCAGATTCTTGACACGATACTGAAATAGCTGCTCCGACTGTTCTTCTCGATCCGCATCCAGTATACGAATCCAGCGCGCAAGCTCTTCGAATCCGCGAGCAGCCGGCGCTGTCACCAGCAGGGCATTGATGCGCTCAAGGCCCTTGACCTGATAAGACGGATTTTCGCCTTCTATCATCACCAGTATTTCTGTCAGCTCCTGGGCTACATCTGACGCCAGCGCATTGTTCAGCGGGTAGAGCTGCAGACCCTGGTTCTGGAATGGATCATCATCAACGACCACCAGGAGCTCGTTGATGCGCACCAGCTGAGATCGCGTGGCAGTAATCGCCAATGTATTGCTGTTGGAAATGCGGACAATGCTGTCTTCTTCGTCAAGAATCGGGGCGAGTATGTTGGTGGCGCTGGGCGCAGAGACATAACGCAGAGGTGTAATCTGCATGATAAGCGCCGCAGTGCCCTGATCAAGTGAGTCGGGCGTGGCAATCTCAATCGGAACACTGTCAGTGCCGGACCTGGCGTACCAGACATTGCCAACCTGCTCCAGTATGATACCGTGATTGCGAGTAAGCAATCTGATTAAAGGCCATACATCATCATAAGTTAACGGCCGGTTCTCTGCCGTACGTAAACTGACTCTGACATCTATTGACGGGTCTATGATAATGGACAGGTCAAGTGCGTCAGCAAGCTCTTCCAGTACTTCCCGCAGATCAGCCTGTTCATAGTTCAGTGCCACGGTATTCTGGTCTGGCGGATTGACCGGAGAGGGAACCGGTTCAAGCCGATTCGAAACAGACACCTGGCGCCCATCCCGGTTGATTTCATCAATGAGTGCCTGCCTCTCTGCCGCAGCCTGCTCGGCAGAAGGCATATTACCGAGCATCTGGGGCGCGCTCTGGCTTGTCGCCTGCCCAGTTGTTGTCCCGGAAGAGGTGTTTTGATTCTGGCCAGCCGAACGACTGTCACTTGAATCAACACCAGCACATGAAGCCAGTCCGACTGCCAGACTCAGAGCCACTGTGCGCACTGTGAACTGTCGTAAGCTTATATTCACTTTCTGTCTCTCCTTGTGCCAGAAACCGTGCTGCCCTGGCCGCTCACAATAATGGCGATCTTGTCTGACTGTCAGAATTCCACTGCGTTCATGCTGAATACCGCAGACAACATCGTAATGGTGATTCCACCGACGGCGATGCCCAGTATCAATATCAATCCCGGCTGCAATGCTGCGACCAGCCTCGCCATCTGATTTTTTACGTTCTGGTCAAATGTCTCGGCTGTTTGTACCAGGATACTGCCTGTGCGCCCTGACTCTTCCCCTACGGCAACCAGTTGGTGCAGTAATGTTGGGAAAGCCCCCGTTCGCTCGAGTGCAATACCAAGTCCACTTCCACCACGTACGTCCTCTTCGACTCGATGCAGTAATCGGCTGAGTTCAGTATTGCCCACAACCTCTCTGGAAACTCGTAGCGCGCGAATCAATGGAATGCCGGCACCCAGCAGTGCGCCTAGCGTGCGCGCGAACACGGCGCACTCTCGATAAAGCAACAGTTTGCCCATTAGCGGCACGCGGAGCAGCAGGGCATCCTTGCGAAGTTTGCGTTGCGGATCACGATCCTGCATCAGCCACCAGTAAACAAGTGCCACTACTCCCACTATAAGCAGCCAGCCATAGCTTTTTATGAAATCACTCAGCGCCAGCAGGAATGCGGCCGACGCAGGCACTTCGGTGCCCGCATCTTCAAACATGACTGCGAACTGCGGTATCACGAATACAAGCAGCAAGAATACAGATATGATGCCAGTAATGAGCAGCACAATCGGGTACACCATGGCGGACACAATCGCCTGCCGATTCTTGGCACTGGTCTCCAGAAAATCTGCCAGGCCCGGCAGCAGTTTGTGCAGTATGCCGCCTTCTTCTCCAGCACGGACAATATTGATATACATCTTCGAGAACACATCGGGCCGCTGCTCCATGGCATCCGCCAGGCTCCTGCCCTCCTTTACGTCTTTGCGCATGGCCTTGACCAGCTGTTGCATGGCCAGTGACTCGGTAATGCCTTCCAGCAACCGCAGCGCCTTGTCCAGTGGTACTCGAGCCTCTGTCAATGTGCGCAGGCCGTTCGTGAAATCCAGCACATCACTGGCGCGAATCTTTTTGCCGTGCCGACGGCCGGTGTTTTTGTCGGCCACTGCCTCAAGCCTGACCGGGATCAACTGACGGCCCTGCAGCACTCGCACAGCATCACGTTCGGATTCAGCTGACAGCTGACCCGACTGAACATTGCCACTGGCATCACAGGCCTGATAGTTGAAGTTCATCATAGCCCGCTGACCGCCCCGGCGCGCGTCACACGGACCACCTCTTCAGGTGTGGTGAGCCCGGCCGCGAGTTTCTCCAGCGCGTCTTCACGCAGCGTCTTCATGCCTTCGGCAATCGCCTGTTCACGAATGACATTTGCATCAGAGCCCACAGCGATCTCATGACGAATGGCGTCGGACATGACCAGTAATTCATAAAGGCCAATTCGACCCCGGTAGCCGGTGCCACCACAACGCTCACAGCCCTGGCCTTTGCGGGCCAACGGATAATCCGCGGCATCGACTTTAAGCACGGCGGCTTCATCAGCTGTCAACTTATGTGGCTGCCCGCAGTCGGGACAAATGCGTCGCACCAGCCGCTGGGCCTGGACGCAGAGCAGACTGGAGCTGATCAGATAGCCTTCCACACCCATGTCCTGCAATCGCGTAATGGCGCCAGCCGCATCGTTGGTATGCAGGGTTGAAAAAACAAGGTGACCTGTCAGCGCCGACTCAATCGCAATCTCTGCAGTTTCGTGATCGCGGATTTCACCGACCATGATGACATCAGGGTCCTGACGGACAATGGATCGCAAACCGGCCGCAAAATTCAATCCGATGGCGGCATTGGCCTGAATTTGTGTGATGCCTTCCATTTGATACTCTACCGGGTCTTCCACGGTGATAATCTTGGTAGTCTGGTCGTTAATCTTTTCGAGAGTGGCGTAGAGTGTTGTGGTCTTGCCACTACCGGTAGGGCCGGTGATCAGTATCATGCCGTGGGGTTGATTAATCAGACTCTGATAGCTGCGCAGGATATTCTCCGGCATACCCAACTGCTGGAGGCTGACGGCCGTGTCACTGCGATCGAGGATACGCAACACGATGGACTCACCGTGGACGCCGGGCAGAGTTGAGACACGCATGTCAAGATGTTTGCTGCCCAGTTTGTAGTCGATGCGGCCGTCCTGTGGCAGACGTTTTTCGCCAATGTCCAGGCGCGCCATCAATTTCAGTCGCGATGCAACAGCGGTGGTGATTTTTACCGGCAGGCGCTCAATGCGGTGCATGATGCCGTCGACACGGCATCTTACTTCCAGATGTTCCTCATTGGGCTCGAAGTGTATGTCACTGGCATTAATATCCAGCGCACGTGCAAACAGGTGATTCACCAGACGAATGATGGGTGCTTCGGAGGCAAGATCCTTAAGCTCTTCATCGTCCTCATAGCCGGAAACAAACACATCATCGTTGCCGGTTTCAATATTCGGTGACAATTCTGCGCGCCAGTGGCGGATCAGTCGGCGTACTTCTTCAGCGCCGGCTTCGCGGAATGACACTTCTGCCTGCATGACAAACCGAATCTGGTGTCGTAGCTCGATATCAGGTGCCACCTCACACAGTAATATATGCGACTGGCTGAAATCCTGCGCCGGCACGATACCAGCCGGCTCAAGCAGTTGGCTGAAAACCGGCAGCGAGAGAGCAGGGTGCTGTTGAGTCTGCGCCATTACTCCGCCTCCTCAGTATCGTTCTGTCGACTGAAACCGACCACGGTAATGTCGCCAATAAACTGATTGCGCGCTCGGCGCATACTAAAGTCCTGCACCGCCAGATATGGCCTGGACTGGTCGAGCACGCGCAAAAAATTCATGATGGATTGCTGGTTGTCCATCACGAATGACAGACTCTGCTCCAGTTTGGTCCAGTCTCCGCTGCTTTCAGTTTCTGCCAGCTCTGTCGACGTGATATTTATGCCGGACTGCGTGGCGTGCTGGCGAATAAGACGCTGAATGGAAGCTGTCAGCATCGGTGCTGTCCCGGACTCAAACAGCATGTCGTCCAATCTTTCACGTTGCTCGTTGGTCTGTGCGGCTCGCGCCTGCCATTGCTCAGTCTCCTCCAGCAGGCGTTGTTCACGTTCAATATCGGTAAGCAGCTGTTCAATCTGTGTTGCGCGATTCTGATAAATTGACTGCAGTGCAGGGATGCCGTTGCTGAGCACCAGCAATAGCGCAACGGCCAGCGCCAGTCGCAGAATATTCCGCTCCCTGTTATTCAGCGGACGGCTGTTTAATTGGCGAAACTTGCTGATCACCGCGCCTCCGGAAAGTACCATTCCTGATAGGCTGGAAAGTTTACATCCGCCAATCTGAGATCGATGTAATAGTTTTGGTTGCTTGTGGCTCGCGCAAAATCCACTTCAGTAAACATGGGGTTCTGCTCCAGTGCTTCAAGCAGGTTTTGCGGGTCTTCACTTTGACCTTCGAGGCTGATGTAACCTGCCTCGATCTCGATGGAGCTCAGGTAGCCCGGGGTAATGATCTGCTGCAGTGTCATCAGCACATCCTGAAGATTCTGTCTGGGAAACTCCGACAGCACACCCCATTGTTGTTCAAAGTCACGCACGGTGGCCTGCGCCTCGCGTGCCGGTTGCGATTGCTGGCGAAGGTTGTCCAGTCGCGACTCGAGGCGGCTGATCTGAAAAGTCTGAAACAGAAACGGCAGCAACACCAACGCGGCAACACCGGCTGCCAGCGCTGACAGGGTTGTGCGCCGTTTGCCTTTCGTGAATCGACGCCTGGCAGCCAGTGCCGCAGGTGGATTGATCATAAAAGGCGCCAGATTCTTTTCCAGAGAGTCGTCTGCCGCTGCCTTGAGTGCCATTAGACAGCTATCGGCATCGCTGACGTGATGGACTGTGCCGATAGAATATTGTTTCAGCAGCTCATCCCATTCCTGCCGGAAAGCAAGCTCAGCAAGGTCCTGAGTGCGGGTTTGCACAAATGCTTTCAGTTGTCCGTCAGTTTTCGCGACCAGAGCTGTATCCTGTCCATCCTGATCGACTACCACAGCTTCCTGGTCTGCGATCAGTCCTATGGCCAGGGCGCGGGGAGTAACGGCCGACAGAAACAGGGACTGATCTGCAAATGCTTTGAACAGAGCCTCCAGCTTCTGCTCCGGCATCCAGAGCGCCAGCACCGGATTGTCAGGATCAACAGCAAGGGCCAGGGGCTCCTCAAAGGCGGGCAGCATGCTGGTGCCCTGCAGCTTCAGGGCGGAACGAAGGGCATCAGGTGCCAGGCCCGGCAGATTCACACCAGTGGTGATAAAACCTGAAGCTGGGAGCAACAGGAGTATGTTGGCCGCGGCATCCTCATCTTCGTGAATCAGCTGGCGCGCGGCTGCAGCGAGTTCGTCAGGGTCTGATGCGTCACTAACTGACTGGCTGCGACCGTCGGATACAAGGTATACCCTGTGCTCATGCAGCATGAGCAGCGTATTGATATTTTTCAGCAATGCGTCGCCGCTGTGCTGGCGGCCCCATGCACGCATTGTTTCCAGAAGCTCATCGAGGCCCATCGGGCGGTCCCTGTTGTTATATACCCATTGTCTGACGCAAAACGGCAGCAGAAAGTTTGCCGGCACGATATTATCAGTTTGGCAGGGGTATTCAACGAGGGCGAATGACCCGGTTTCGACCTGACTGCTTGGCCTGATAGAGAGACTGGTCCGCCCTGTCGAACAGTGTCTCGGGGGTGTCGTCGCGCTGCGCTGGGACTACGCCGATAGACACGGTAATTTCAACTTTCTCTTCGCGGAAATGAAAGGGAATTGCACTGATCGCCTCACGCAGCCGATTGAGTGTGTATTCTGCGTCAGGCGGACGGATATCAGGCAGCAGAATGACAAACTCCTCACCGCCGTAGCGGGCCACAAAATCCTGTTCACGCAGGCGAGAGGCGATCTCGCGAGCAATGATCTTCAGCACCTTGTCGCCGGCAAGATGACCGAAACTGTCATTGATGTTCTTGAAATGATCAACGTCCAGCACCGCCAGGCACAGCGCTCGATCTTCCTGCTGACTTGGACGGTCAGGCTGACGCTGCCATTGGCCCAGCAAAACACGAATGCGCTCGTTGTAGGCGCTGCGGTTTGGCAATTCTGTCAGTGTGTCAGTGGCCGCTGCTGATTGCTGCCGGGACAGATGAACACGCAGTTCCCGAGACTCTGACTCCAGTGCGGCAATACGCTCAATCAGGTCGCCCATTTCCTGCGTCGCCTCTGAGTGCTCACGATGCCGCTGGTGTTTGAACCCATCCAGAGACTTCAGGATGCCATCAATCTGCGACTGCACCGATTGCCGCAGACCAGTGATGTCCAGAGAATCATTCTGCACGGCCCGCGCGATATCTTCGACCTGGCCACGCACCTGGGAATCCATCGCTGCGTCGCTTTCTGCACTGCTGGCAGCCTGGGCTTTGGCATTATCGACAAACGCCTGGACCTGGGCGAGGCTTTCAGTGACATCGCTTAAAAATGTCTGAAACTCGGTACGTTGTTGATCTGCTGCAGTTCGCAGGATATGCAGTATTTCCTCCAGCACAGCGACAAAATCGTACCAGTTGAGACCTTTTAGAATATTGCGACGCACGGCATCGACGATGGAATAGGACTCGGAGCTGATGTGGATGGCTTCCAGAATTCTCAGCAGGATTGGTTCTACATGGCCGGCAATATAAGAAAACGCTGGCTCTGACAGTCCGGAGCGATCGCGTACCAGTTCTCCCTCTAAGCTGGCGTCTTCTTCCTCTTCTACTACGACTTCTGTCTGAACCTGCAGGTGAAGAGCATGGTCACGCTCGCGGTAACCATCCTGTTGAGCATTGGCGCCATTGGCAGTTGTACTTGAATCTGAGGGCTCGAGGTCAGCTTGTGCCTGCAGACCATCGCTTTGCAGTTTAACTGCAGAGCCGTTAGCAGCAGCCGCAGCGCTGCTCTGCTGTCTCGGGGCTTCCTGCGACTGAGTGGTTTTGTGCAGCGGTGCACTTTGCTGTGCTTGAAGGCTGTCATCCAGCTGAAGGGCTTCGTCGCGACTGCCAGTTCCCGACGCCTGGCCGTCAATCGCATTGCTCACGATATCGCCCGAAGGCGGTTCGGTGCTGGCAGGAGTATCTGATGAGTCACTGCTGCCAAACATCCGCTTCCAGAAACCTGCTGACTGGCCAGAATCGTCTCCGCGAGCTGCCTGCTCACGTTTTTGTTCCTGCTCAAGCATCGAATGAACAGCTTCGCGCAGAATATCAATAAACTGACGTATCAGGCCGGCATGTTGCTGTGTGTCATCAAGGCGCGCAGAAAGGTTTTGGGAGAACTTCCTGAGTTGTCGGCGGGTGGTTTTTGGCAGCGGCAACTTGTCCAGCTCGGCTATGCTGCTGGAGAAGGCCTGCTGTAGTGCTACATTGCTGGCGTTTTTTTCATTGTCGAGCCGAATAATCGACTTCTCGATCTGCTCGAGCAGCAGCTCTAGCCCGACTTCCCGGTCATCATTACGGAGGGTTTTTCGTAGTTCGGCCAGCTGACGATCCAGCTGCGGGGCATGACCATCGCCTGCCAGGCTGACACCCAGCAGGCCACGGCGCAAAAGCTTGATACGACTGTTGAGCAGCTTTTCACGCTGCTCCTGGTCTTCCAGCGCATCCAGAAACTTGCGTTTCCAGCGTTGCGCCTCGTCGCCGCCATTGTCATTGCCATAGTTGTGCTGTGGCATGTTTCAGTATCCAGAGAGTGGCCTTGAATACCTGAGGCGACCTGTCAATTGAATTACTGGGCGCTGCGCTCCTGTTCTACCAGGTAGTCAACGATGGCCAGCATGTCCTGCTGTGTGCGGACAGCTTCATTGGTCGTAACCAGATATTTGCCGTTAACAATCACGTTAGGTGTGCTGCGAATCTGGTAGTCAGACATTTTGCTTTCTGCCTGATTCACTTTGGTACGCACCTGGAACGAGTTGAATGCCCGCGAGAATGCTTCTTCGTCCACGCCGTGGGCGGCAAACAGTTCAGCCAGCTGGCGCTCATTCTGCAAACGATTGCGCTGCAGATTGATGGCATCAAAGATCGGTCCATGTACTGTATCGACCACACCAAGATTTTCTGCAGTGTAATAGGCCTGGGCGTGGATCTTCATAAGGTCGTTCCAGATGGCAGGAAAGCGCAGATAGTCGACGTCTTCAGGGGCGTTTTCGGCCCAGTGATCAACCAGTGGCTGAAAGCGGAAACAGTGGCCGCAGCCATACCAGAACACTTCGAGCACTTCGATTTTTTCCGCATCATTGGTGCGGACCGGCGCTGGCAGGGTTTCATAGTGGGTGCCATCAACATAAAGAGCGGGCTGCGCCCAGACAGCAGAAGCCAGCAGACTCAGGACACTGGCGGTGATGGCGGCTTTCAGGAACTGCTTGATCATATCCTACTCCACATTGTTATCAGAGGTAGTCGGTACTTTAGGGATCGTTACTGTAACACCGATTAAAGCGCCTGCCGCCTGAATAGGGGCTGAACAGGCGCGATTTTGTCTTAGTTCAGGCCTGAAATGTAGCTGGACAGCGCTTCGATTTCGCGGTCAGTCAGACGCTCGGAAACGTTACGCATCGGCATGGCGTCACCATCATTGGTGCGTTCACCGGCACGGAAGGCCTTCATTTGCGATTCAATGTAGGCTGCGTGCTGGCCACCCAGGGCGGGGTACCCAGCCTGTGCCACTCCACTGCCGTCAGGTGCATGACATGCAGAACAGGCAGCAACACCCAGGTCAGCAATACCAGCGCGGTAGATTTGCGCGCCCAGTTCGACCAGTTCGGGGTCAGCGCCAGCAAGGGTAATTTCCTGTGCGGCGTAGAAGGCAGCGATATCTTCCAGATCCTGATCGCTCATGTTATCGAGCAGGCCTGTCATCAGTGGCACTTCGCGGGCACCTGATTTGATGTCGCGCAGCTGCTTGAGAGTGTAGCGCTCACCTTGGCCAGCCAGTTTGGGGTTGGAGCTGATTTCACTGTTGCCATCAGCACCATGACAGGCAGCACATACAGCGACTTTTTGCTCGCCGGCAGCGGCATCGCCATCAGCGTTGGCAGTCAGGCTGGCGCCAGCCATCAGCAAAGATGCCAGGGTAAATACTAATCTTTTCATGGATTGTCGAAGTTCCTGAACAGTTATAAATTCGGATGAGTCATGCGGCGGGAGAGTATAGCACAGCTGCCGTTATTGTGTACGGCCATCATGGAATCTGCCCGCCTTCTGGATACGAGGCGCGGCGGAATTGCTGGCTCAGTATCGGTTCTGCCGGTAGAATGCCGCTCCATGAACTATCAAGCCGCCCAATTTGAAATAAGTGCCGCCAAGCTGCGCGACTGTCCGACCGACAGCGTGGCCGAGGTCGCATTCGCTGGCCGCTCCAATGCGGGCAAATCAAGCGCGATTAATACCCTGACCCGCCAGGGTCAGCTGGCCCGAACCAGCAAAACTCCCGGCAGAACACAGCTGATCAACTATTTCAGGATTGATCAGGGGCGATATCTGGTAGATCTTCCCGGCTACGGGTACGCCAAGGTACCGCTGAAAGTGAAGGACGACTGGCAGGTCCACCTGGAACACTACCTGAACGCTCGCGAGCCGCTGCTGGGACTGGTACTGGTCACCGACATCCGCCACGTGTTCAAGGATTTTGACCTGATGATGATCGACTGGGCTCGTCAGAACCAGTTGCCCCTGCATGTTCTGCTGACAAAATCGGACAAACTCAAGCGTGGCGCCATTCAGGAAGCCCTGATGAAGGCCCGCAAAGAGCTGGAAGGCATGGCTGACGCGAGCGTACAGGCATTTTCATCGCTGAAGCGGCAAGGCGTCGACATCCTGAGCCAGCGCCTTGACGGCTGGCTGGAACCGGCCGACGAAGCGCCAGCCGATCCTGCCGTCGGTCAGTGAGCCTGATCCCAGTTTTCACCGACACCGACATCAACAACCAGCGGAACGTCCAGTGACGCAGCGCTGACCATACGAAATCGCACTCCCTCCGTCAGCAAATCCACGTCCGCTTCTGCGACCTCGAAAATCAATTCGTCATGCACCTGAAGGACCAGTCTGGCGTCGAGCACGCCAGTCTGTAACCAGTGATCGATATCAACCATCGCCTGCTTGATGATGTCCGCAGCGGTTCCCTGCATGGGTGCATTGATCGCGGTGCGCTGGGCAGCCTTGCGCAGCATCCCGTTACCGGCCTTGATGTCTGGCAGATACAGCCGTCGACCGAACAGTGTCTCCACATAACCTTTGTCCTCGGCCAGTTCCCGGGTGCGCTCCATGTATTCCAGGACGCCGGGGTAGCGTTCAAAGTAGCGGTCTACGTAAAGCTGGGCATCATGACGGTCGATTCCCAGTTGCCGCGCCAGGCCAAACGCTGACATGCCGTAAATCAGGCCAAAATTGATGGCCTTGGCGCGCCGCCGCTGCTCGCCAGTGACTTCGTCCACGCCCACCCCAAAGACCTCTGCGGCGGTTGCCCGATGCACATCCTGTGCATTGGCAAACGCGGTGACCAGACCCTTGTCCTGCGACAGATGCGCCATAATGCGCAGTTCTACCTGTGAGTAGTCAGCTGCTACCAGCCGGTAGCCCGGGGCTGCGATGAAGGCCTGACGGATTTTGCGCCCCTCGGTGCTGCGTATCGGAATGTTCTGCAGGTTGGGCTCTGTCGATGACAGTCGTCCCGTGGCCGCTACCGCCTGCTGAAATGTCGAATGGATACGGCGGGTACTGCGGTTTATCTGCAGCGGCAGCTTTTCTGTATAGGTGGATTTCAGTTTGCTGAGGCCACGATGCTCCATGATCATGTTGGGCAGGTCGTATTCCAGCGCCAGCTCCTGCAACACGGCCTCGGCCGTGGAGGGCTGACCCTTGGGCGTCTTTTTCAGCACGGGCAGATTCATTTTTTCATAAAGCACGGTCTGCAGCTGTTTCGGCGAACCGAGGTTAAAGGTCTCTCCGGCTTCCTTGTAGACCTGCTCCTCGAGCTCTGCCAGGCGCTCAGACAGCGCTGCTGACTGTTCGTGCAGCCGCTCCGGATCAACCGCAATACCGGTTCGTTCCATACGTTGCAGAACCGGGCTCAGTGCCAGTTCAAAGTATCGATAAAGTCCCCATAGCTCACCGGTACTCTCCAGTAAGGCCTGCAGCTTGTGGCGAAGCCGGAACGTCATGTCGGCACGCGGCGCCAGCCAGTCGAGCGCGGCCTGCGGATCGCACTGACTGACCGGGAGCTTGTTCCGCCCCGAGCCGAGCAGGGCATCCAGCGACTTCAGCGACTGTTGCAGGTAGTAGTGACTGACATCTTCCAGACTGTGATTGCTGGCCACCGAGTTCAAAACATAGGAGGCCAGATGCGTGTCGAATCGCCAGCCTCGGACTGCAATGTCATGATTTTGCATCAGATGAGTCAGACGTTTGCTGTCGTGTGCAACTTTGTGGATTGACGGATCCTGCAGGACCGGCTTGAGCAACTGCAGACATTCCCGCCGATCGAGATTGGATGCCGACTCAAGGCTGTCGTGAGCCAAAGGCAGATAGACTGCCTGACCTGGCTCCCAGCTGAAGGCCAGTCCGATGACCTGGGCAGACATGTAGTGCTCATTAGCATCAAACAGCGCGGCCAGCGCGAATTGCCCCGCGGATTTGATCGCTTTGATGGTGCTTTTCAGGGCCTCAGTGTCCGCTATTAACTCGTAGTCCTGCCGCGAGGTTTCCAGCTCACTCAGATCAGGACCATCGTTCTCCGCAGCGTCGGTGACTCCCAGATCTTCACGCACGGCAGCCAATTGCTCCGATGAGACCTCAACACCCTGCGATTCCAGCTCCTTGGTCCAGGTCTTGAATTCGAATTCACTGAACAGCGCCATAAGTTGAGCCTGGTCCGGCTCTTCGGGGATCAGCTCACCGATGGAAATATCCAGGGGCACATCCAGCTTAATGGTGGCCAGTTCATAGGACAGACGCAACTGTTCGATGTTATCTCGCAGCTTTTCACCGATTTTGCCGCCAATTTTGTCGGCGTTTTCGATGATGGCATCCATGGACCCGTATTCCTGCAGCCATTTCACCGCAGTCTTTGGCCCGACCCCTGGCACACCCGGTATATTGTCCACCTTGTCGCCCGTCAACGCGAGAAAGTCGACTATTCGCTCTGGTGGCAGGCTGAACTTTTTGTTGACCCCTTCAATATCAAGCCGCTCGTTTGTCATTGTATTGATCAGCGTAACGTGATCACTTACTAACTGGGCAAGGTCTTTATCGCCGGTAGATACCAGTGTCTCCCGTTGCTGCGTGGTCGCCTGGCAGGCCAGGGTACCGATGACATCATCGGCTTCAACATCCGGGATCACCAGCAGCGGCAGACCCATGGCTTTGATGATGTGGTGGATCGGCTCAATCTGACTGCGCAGCTCATCGGGCATTGGCGGGCGATGGGCTTTATATTCTTTGTAGATCTCATTACGAAAGGTGTCGCCCTTGGCGTCAAATACAACAGCGATTGGGCTTTCCGGATACTCTTTCTGGAGACTGCGGATCATGCTGATGACGCCCTTTATGGCGCCAGTCGGCTGGCCTTTGCTGCTGACCAGAGGAGGCAGGGCGTGATAGGCCCGGAAAAGATAGGAAGATCCGTCAATAAGGATTAGAGGGCTGACTGATGCCATGGTGTGGGACGTCCGCTGTGCTTTACAGGCTGTTAGGTTAATTTTAGTAAACCTGACACCGCTTGAAGGCACTGGCAAGGTTTTCCATCAAGTTTACATAAGCCTGGGGGCCGGAGGTCAAGGCCTGTCCCGTGGTATCTGCCTGAATCCGGTTGACCGGCTGGTTGCCAAGCAGGGTGTTCACGGTGCTGGCCTGCGCCGTGACATCTTCCAGTACGCAGGTCAGCGGGCGCTCTTCTATGGCTCTGCGAACCGCCAGCATATGGCGCACACCTGGCTGAAGCTCCTCGCTTTCCACAAATACCAGCTGATGACCCAGGTTGAACTGGCGCTCAAAATACTGGAAGGCGTTGTGATACACCGCATAGTCCGTGTTTTGCAACGGCATCAGATCGGTCTGAAGACGGTCTTTGAGAGAGATCAGCTGTCGTGAAAAGCTGGCCAGATTATGCTGGTAACGGCCTGCATTGACTGGGTCCAGAGCAGACAGTTTGCTCACCATGGCCTGGGCAATCAGCAGGGCATTATCGGTATCCAGCCAGATGTGGGGGTCAATGCTGTGACCGTGCTTATGCTGATGGCCGGCATGATCACCCTGCTGCGGAATGAGAATCTCGACATCGTCGTGGTCGTCATACCCGGCGTGGTGCACCTTCAAGCCAGGCAATGCAAGTACCTCGACGGTTTCAGTATCACGCTCGGCAAGCGTGTCGGCCAGCCAGGTTTCCAGTTCGGGGCCCACCCAGACCAGCAGACTGGCCGTGCTGATGGCACGAACAGTGGAGGGTTTCATGACAAAGTGGTGATAGGATTGATTGGCAGGAATCAGCACCGCCGGCTCTGAAACACCATCGGTAACCGCATGGGCGATCAGTTGCAGTGGCTTGATACTGGTAACAACGGTAACCTGCGCCGCTGCTACATGGCTGAGCATCAGTGTAAGACTGACTGCCAGAATCGTTCGTAACATTGGGATCATCTGTCATCAAAAGAAATGCTATCATATACCATTTTGCGCAAAAGCTCCATCATCGCCCTCCCACGTGCCGGTATCCTGCAGTTGGTGCAGATGTCAGCCAAGGGCCTGTATTAAATGATCGATGCAGCCGCCACGGGTAGTTCAAGGACTTCATATGAGCCATGAAATATTAGTAGAAGCCAGGGATGTAAGCCTCAGCCTGGGTGGCCGAAAAATTCTGGATCGTGTGAATCTGACACTGAACAAGGGCAAGCTGTTAACGCTAATTGGTCCCAATGGCGCTGGCAAAACCACACTGGTCAGAATCGTGCTGGGGTTGATGCAGGGAGAATCTGGCAAGCTGGTGCGCAAACCCGGTCTGCGCATTGGTTATATGCCGCAGAAAGTATTTGTCGAACCCACCCTGCCTCTGACCGTCGAACGCTTTATCCAGCTCGGCGCTCGCGGACAGAAAGTGGTGGCGGCCAACAAGGTGCTGGACGAGGTCAAAGTCGGGCACCTGCTCAGACAACAGGTTTCCGCGCTGTCCGGCGGGGAAATGCAGCGCGTTCTGCTGGCGCGCGCGTTAAGCCACTCGCCAGATCTGCTGGTGCTTGATGAGCCGGCCCAGGGCGTCGACATTAATGGTCAGACGGAACTGTACGAGTTGATCAACACCATTCGTGAGCGGCACCATTGCGGGGTGATGATGGTGTCTCATGACCTGCACCTGGTCATGGCCGCCACCGACGAAGTCATCTGTCTGAATCAGCACATTTGCTGTCATGGCAAACCTGAACATGTGAGCAATGATCCGGCCTACCTGGCGCTGTTCGGCAAAAGGCAGGCGGCCACACTGGCAGTTTATACTCACCACCACAACCATGATCACGATATCGCTGGCGATGTCATCAAGCCAAAGGACGGCCACCGCCATGTATGACTTTATCATTTACGCCGTTATCGCCGGGCTTCTGATAGCCGCGCTGGCAGGGCCGCTGGGATGTTTTGTAGTCTGGCGCCGCATGTCCTACTTTGGCGATACGCTGGCGCATTCGTCGCTGCTCGGTGTTGCTCTGGCCATCGTCGCCAGTATCAATCTGCAGCTTGCCATCATTATCAGCTGCGCCGTGTTTGCGGCGATTCTGTTGCTGCTGGAAAAAAGGCAAATGCTTGCCACTGACACACTGCTAGGCATCATCGCCCACAGCACGCTGGCTTTCGGTCTGCTGATTCTGTCACTGTCAGACATGGTGCAGGTGAATCTGATGGCGTTTCTGTTCGGCGACCTGCTGACCATTACGCAACAGGATCTGATCTGGATAGTCGCGACCTGTGTGGTGCTGGCGGGGCTTCTGTATCACTTCTGGGGAGAGTTTCTGGCGTTGACCGTTCATAAAGAGCTGGCCATAGTCGAGGGTCTGCCAGTAGAACGGCTGTATGCACTGCTGGTGCTGATGATTGCGATGCTGATCGCAGTGGCCATGAAGATCGTGGGTGTTCTGCTGATCACTTCCTTGCTCATCATTCCGGCCGCTGCCGCCAGACGACTGGCCAGCACGCCGGAACAGATGGCATTGGGCGCCGCAGTAATCGGTTGCCTGGCCGTGGCAGGCGGTGTCACGCTGTCTTTTTATCTGGACACACCGGCAGGCCCTTCGATTGTAGCCTGCGCATGTGTTTGCTTCCTGCTTATTTACGCCCGTCCGGTAACGCGCGTTTAAAGCGTGTTGCGGATGATCCGGTAGGTTTCGCTGATCTGGCCCCGCTTGATATTCGGCTCCAGAAAACCGCGGTAGCGACCCTCAGGATCAATCAGCAGGATGTTGCCGCTGTGGTCAACCATGAAGTTTTGTGGCTGACCGCCATCCGGCGCTGGCACCGGCATGATGCCATGCGCAATGAAAAGCTCACTGGCCAGTTGTGATACCTGGCGATACTCTCCATTTAGACCCAGAAAATCCTCATGGTAGGCCTGCATGAAATCTGCGATTTTTGCGGTATCGTCGCGAAAGGGGTCAACACTGATCATTACCACCTGTGTGTCATCCTGCAGGGGATCACCTTCCAGCTCATTATAGAAGCCAGTCAGCTCAAACATGGTCAGAGGGCAGATATCGGGACAGTTGGTGAAACCAAAAAACACCATGGTCCAGTTGCCTTGCAGAGACTCCTCTGTGAAAGGCTGACCGTAGTGATCTACCAGGTCAAACTCACTGATGGCCACAGGCGCTTCATAAATCATCGCGCCCATTTCACGCAGCTCTTCAGCAGAAACCTGCTCCTGCTGAGCTGCCCGATTGTTGTCAGCGTACCGTGCATAGGTCATGTAAAAAACGATAACCACCCAGACAAGGCACAGAATGAGGGTCAGTTTTACGCCTTTTTTCATAATTTACTGCCTGCTATGAAAAGTTTGCGAAAATTAGATCGTGAAGTAGTGATCAAGCAAAAGAACCGGAAACAGCACCATCAGATAGATGATGGAGTATTTGAAAGTATCCATGGCCGTTGATGGCTTGGGCCGGAACATCAGCAGCAGCGACCAGACCAGGAAGCCAACGCCGAGGACCACTGCGGCAAGCAGATAGAGCAGGCCGCTCATGCCAATCAGCCAGGGCAGGATGCTGACCAGCAACAGGATAATGGTGTAAAGAATAATGTGGATCTTGGTGAGATGTTCGCCATGGGTGACAGGCAGCATGGGGATGCCTGTTTTGGCGTACTCGTCCTTGCGGTATATGGCCAGCGCCCAGAAATGCGGCGGCGTCCAGGCAAAGATGATGAGCACCAGAATCAGGGCGCCAGGCTCAATGGTACCGGTCACTGCAGCCCAGCCAAGCAGGGGTGGCATGGCGCCTGACAGGCCGCCAATAACGATGTTCTGGGGTGTCGCGCGCTTCAGGTAGCCGGTGTAGATAAAGGCATAACCAATAAAAGAAGCCAGCGTCAGCCAGGCGCTCAGCGGGTTGACCCAGATCAGCATGATCGCCATGCCGGCTATGCCAATGATCGCCGCAAACCAGGCAGCCTGCCGCGGAGCCACGCGGCCCTGTGGCATGGGGCGGTTAATGGTTCGGCGCATGACAGCGTCAACCTTGCGGTCGATCAGGTGGTTAACCACGGCGCCGGAGCCGGCAACCAGCGCAATGCCGATATTGCCGAGTATCAGGATGTCCAGCGGCACCATGCCAGGAACCGCCAGAAACATGCCAACCAGGGAGGTCAGAATCATCAACATGACCACCCGCGGCTTGCACATTTCATAATAGTCGCGCCAGCTTGCGGTCTGATTGTGCGTCAGTTCTGTCACGGAGATCTCTCTCTGCATACACCTGCGCCACGGACTTCGGGCGGGCATGTCTACTGTGAATTTATCGGGGGTTGGCTATTGTAACGTAAATCAGTCTACGATAGAAAAAACAAGACAAATTATTTTTGGAGGAGTAAATTGATATTGAGAGCGGCCCGAAAGGTCAAGTCCGCTACTCAAGGGAAATGGCCCCAAGCCGACCCAGCAAGACCGGCAGCAGGGTCTCAGTCTGTTGATTTAGTGTCATCTGAAATTGCGGAGCAGGTGTATACAAGACTGATAGATGTACAAAGAAGCGATCCAAAAACAGAAGGAGAAGCTAAATGAGATGTATCTATTATTTGTCACCCACCCTCAAAAGCACCCATCAGATCTCAGACGATCTGCACTCCATCGGCGTGGATGACTGGTTTCTGCATATCCACAGCAAGGACGAGAGCGGGCTGGTCAAAGAGCATCTTCACTCGAGCAATTATTTTGAAACCCTGGACTTTATTCGCGAAGGATTCATAGGCGCTGGAATTGGCTTTGTCGCGGGCCTGGTGTTTGCCGGTCTGATCGGCATGACAGATCCCTTTGCGGTATCCATCCCCTGGTATGCTTTTGCGGCCATAGTGTTTCTGGTCACCTGTTTTGGTGCCTGGGTAGGCGGCCTGACCGGTGTGATGAATGAGAACAAAAAGATCGCTCACTTCCACGACGATATTAAAGCGGGCAAGTATCTTGTTCTGATTTACGCGAAAGAAAAGCAGGTCAAGAAAGTGCAGGAGATGATGACCAACAAACACCCCGAGGCACAACTTGCCGCTATTGATCCTCACTTCCTGAACCCATTTGCAGACCTGCAGATGGTACGTGCCTGATTGCTAACAGCAGTTGTTGCACAGACTAAAACAATACTATACGATCCAAAGGGATGGTGGTTTACACCGCCATCCCTGCTTGAATGTTTGATGTAACAAGTACGATGTAACACCGTTGAGTACCCGTCCGAAAGATAACAAGAAAGGGAGGGACCCGCGTTGTGAACGGCATTTGTTTTCACGTTCGATGTCAACGACGTAACCAGGACATTCACCACCCGATGCTGCTGCCAATGCAGTGCATCCGGCCTTTTATTTTTATCTTTCGCTGTACAGTTGCTGTATCCACTGTTGTCCGTGCTCGCACTTTCACAAGGATATCCCGCGTATGGCTATTGCAGTTGTTCTCGTCCTGTTGGTCGTTGGCTCCGTCGTCTTTCACTTTGCCAGTCCGTGGTGGTTTACTGAAATCGCCTCAAACTGGGCAAACATCGACTTCACGGTTAATCTCACTTTCTGGGTAACCGGCTTTGTATTTATAGCCGTCAACCTGTTCCTGGCCTACAGTGTCTATCAGTATCGCCAACGCAAGGGCGAGGCCAGCAAGGCTGTTTATGAGCCCGAAAATGCCCGCCTTGAGACCGGCCTGACAGTTATCACCACACTGGGGGTCGCCGCATTGCTGGCGCCAGGTCTGTTTGTTTGGGCCCAGTTTGTCACCGTCCCGGAAGAAGCCAGCGAATTCGAAGCCTTCGCGTCACAGTGGCAATGGTCCTTCCGTTACCCTGGCGCCGATGGCCAGCTTGGCACTGCTGATATTCAGCACATTACCGAGACCAACCCCTGGGGCATTAACCCTGACGACCCAAATGGCCAGGATGACGTGGTTGTTAAAAAACCGTACATGGCGCTCTCACTCAATGAGCCCGTCAAGGTACTGCTCCGCTCTCGAGACGTACTGCATAACTACACCGTACCCCATTTCCGCGTGAAGATGGATATGGTACCGGGCATGGTTTCTTATATGTGGCTGGAGCCAACGCGGACGGGTGTGTTCGATATCCTGTGTGAACAATACTGCGGACTGGGTCACCATATCATGCGCGGCCGGGTAGAAGTCATGGAGCCAGGCGATTTCCAGGCCTGGCTTGCCAATCAGCCCACCTTTGCTGAAACCCAGGCCCGGCCGGCTGCCGACGTGGCCGCTGGCCAGCAGTCATACGTGGTCTGCGCCAGCTGCCATGGGCAGAACGGCGAGGGTAATCGCGCCCTCAATGCGCCAGCGCTGGCTGGATTGCAGTCCTGGTACATTGAACGCCAGTTGCGCTACTACTCAGAAGGTGTGCGCGGCGCCAATCCGGAAGACACCACCGGCCAGTCAATGGCACCCATGGCCAATATGGTCAACTCTGATGCCGCAAGACGCAATGTCGCGGCGTACATCGAAACCCTCTCCGGTAACGACTCGGCTCAAACCACCATCAGCGGCGACATCGATCGCGGGGCTCGCATCTACAGTGCCAACTGCGCGGCCTGTCATGGTGACGACGGCCGTGGCAGCTGGGCAACGGACGCACCCGCACTGGCGGGTATGGACGACTGGTACCTTGCGCTGCAGCTGGACAAATACCGCAGCGGCATTCGCGGCCAGCACCGTGATGACGATTATGGTTACCAGATGACATCGATGGTGAAGGCGATGCGCACAGAAGAACAGCAGAATGACGTCATTGCCTATATCAATTCGCTGCGCTGAGAGACCGGGCAGGACTTTACAACAATAAATTGAATAGCTGGACAGGGTTCTACACCCGGAGGATGTTTACATGGCATACGTACCATTGGCCGACCAGGACGATCCGCACGCCCTGCATGATCCGCACAGTTTCATCACAAAATATGTCTGGAGCCAGGATCACAAGGTAATTGCGATTCAGTACGGCGGCACTGCCATCTTTGTCGGATTGATCGCATTGGGGCTATCGATCCTGATGCGCTTGCAGCTTGGTTTTCCTGACTCCATCAGCTGGATAGATCCCGCCTTTTATTACCAGGCTGTGACCATGCACGGCATGATTATGGTGGTGTATCTGTTAACGGCCCTGTTCCTGGGCGGCTTTGGCAATTACCTGATTCCTCTGATGTGTGGCACCCGGGACATGGTGTTCCCGTTCCTCAACATGCTGAGCTTCTGGTTCTATCTGTTGTCAGTGATCATTCTTCTGGCAAGCTTCTTTGTGACGGGAGGGCCGGCGGGTGCTGGCTGGACCCTGTACGCGCCGCAGTCGATAACGGCCGGTACGCCGGGTTCTGGCGGCGGCATGCTGTTGATGCTGATCTCCCTCGCCGTGTTTATCGTTGCCTTCACGATGGGCGGCCTCAACTATGTGACCACCATCCTCCAGGCGCGTACCCGTGGCATGACCCTGATGCGCATGCCGCTTTCCATCTGGGGCATCTTTACGGCGACAGTTCTCGGTCTGTTCGCCTTCCCGGCCCTCTTGGTCAGCGCAATCATGCTTGGATTTGACCTGGTGCTCGGTACCAGCTTCTTCATGCCAGCTATGATGCAGTTGGGAGAGCAATCAACTCAGGATGGCGGCAGCCCGATACTCTTCCAGCACCTGTTCTGGTTCTTCGGGCACCCGGAAGTGTACATCGTGGCACTCCCTGCATTCGGCCTGGTGTCTGATGTGATCGCGACCCACGCCCGCAAGAACATCTTTGGCTACCGCATGATGGTCTGGGCGATCATCGCCATCGGTGGCCTCAGCTTCCTGGTCTGGGCTCACCACATGTATGTCAGCGGCATGAATCCTTACTTCGGGTTCTTCTTTGCTACAACCACTCTGATTATCGCAGTGCCTACTGCACTGAAGGTATACAACTGGGTACTGACTCTCTGGCAGGGCAATATTCGACTCAACACCCCCATGCTGTTCGCCATCGGCTTTATCTTTACTTTTGTACACGGTGGCCTGACCGGGCTTTTCCTGGGCAATGTGATCATTGACGTACCGCTGGCCGACACCTACTTTGTGGTTGCTCACTTCCACATGGTGATGGGTGTGTCTCCGGTACTGGTGCTGTATGCAGCCCTGTATCACTGGTATCCCAAGATGACCGGCCGCATGTACAACGAGACCATGGGTAAAGTGCATTTCTGGTGTACCTTCCTCGGCACCTACGCCATTTATCTGCCCATGCATTACCTTGGCTTCCTGGGTGTGCCGCGTCGTTACTACGAGATGGGCAATACCGATTTTGTTCCAGCAACGGCTCAGGCGCTTAACGCCAACATCACCATAGCCGCGATTTTTGTTGCCACCGCTCAGGTGCTGTTCTTTATCAACATCTTCATGAGCCTGCGCAAAGAGAAAGACGCCGTTGGAAATCCGTGGGGCGCAACCACTCTCGAGTGGCAGACACCTGACACCCCTCCCAAGCACGGCAACTGGGGTCCGGAACTGCCCACCGTTTATCGCTGGGCCTACGACTACAGTGTGCCAGGCGCCAAACAGGACTTCATCCCCCAGAACGAACCGGGCGAGGAATACGAGAAGACCTTTCATACGCGAGGTCACTCATGAGCCTGTATCGTCAAGTTACTGAGAAACCCTGGGACCAGGTAGGTCTGCCTGATGGTATAGAGGCACGCCCCACTTTCCAGGTACCCGACCAGAAAGTGGCACTGGTGCTGTTTGTAATCGTGGCTTGCGTGCTGTTCTCATTGCTGACGGTTTCGTATTACCTGCGAATTGCCTGGGGGGCAGGGGACTGGGTGCCAGTATCAGAACCCGCCACGCTCTGGGTCAATACCGGGGTTCTGGTGGCATGTAGCGCGGTTTTGCAGTGGTCACTGATACAGGCACGACGTCAGGAGGCAATTCGACTGACTTCAATGGCAGGATTGCTGTTCCTGGCAGGCGGCTTACTGACACTGGTATTCATTGCAGGGCAGTATGCAGCCTGGCAAACCCTGATAGGGGGCGGTTACACACTGCAGAGCAATCCGGCTAATGCCTTCTTTTACCTGTTGACGGGCGTTCACGTACTGCACCTGGCCGGCGGTTTATGGGTTTGGACCAAAGCGCTGTTTCGTATGAGCAGCGGCGCGGACGCGGGTGACAGCCGCCTGAGTATCGAGCTCTGTACCTGGTACTGGCACTTCCTGCTGTTGGTCTGGTTTGGCCTGTTTTATGTGCTATCAACCACCTGAAGCAATCGATGTGGATCTTAAAAAAGAATAATTGGACTACAGAAAGGAAATTAACATGAGTCAGAGCGAGGCAGTAGCCAACGGCAGCCCGACAGCAGCGGGCATGACTGGCTTTGTACAGGACTGGAAGGCTGACAAACAGACTTACCATGTACCCTGGGGCAAGGCCATGATGTGGATATTCCTGGTCAGTGATACCTTCATTTTCTCCTGCTTCCTGGTCGGGTACATGACCGTGCGGATATCGACCGCAGACCCGTGGCCACTTGCCACGGAAGTTTTTGCCTTGTCCTTTTTCGGCAGTGATCCTATTCCTCTGATACTGATCGCCATCATGACCTTTGTGCTGATCACCAGTAGTGGCACGATGGCGCTGGCGGTGAATTTTGGCTATAGGCGGGACAAACGCAAGACCGTCATGTTCATGCTGTTTACCGCAGCGCTGGGTGCCACGTTTGTGGGCATGCAGGCTTACGAGTGGTCTAAGCTTATCGAGTATGGTGTCAGACCCTGGAGTAATCCATGGGGCGCCGAACAGTTTGGCTCTGTTTTCTATATGATCACAGGCTTTCACGGCTTACATGTAACTGCCGGTGTGATCTACCTGCTGATAGTTGCAAGAAAGGTTGCCCGTGGTGATTATGATAAGAAGGGTTACGAAATCGTGGAGATCACCGGACTTTACTGGCACTTCGTTGACCTGGTCTGGGTGTTTATTTTCGCCTTCTTCTACTTATTGTGAGTTGGCATTTGAAGCAACTGACCCTGAATATATTCTGGAAACAACCTGAGGAGCCTGGTTATGGCATCTGAAGCAGGACAACAACACCCGCTGGGGATTTACTACAAGATCTGGATTCTACTGTTTGTGCTGAGTCTGTTCAGTTACATGGTCGATTACATGGATGTTCAGGGATTCTGGCGCTGGACACTGGTATTGATTTTTATGGCACTGAAGGCCGGCTTCATTCTGGCTATTTTCATGCACGTAAAATGGGAGCGGATGGCATTGGTGATGACCATCCTTGGTCCACCTATAGTTCTGTTGTTGCTGATATTTTTTATGGCAGTCGAGGGCCATTACACTGAGTCAGCGCGTGTACAGTACCTGGGGCATGACGCCAACCAGGCACCGGCACATGTTGAACATTAACCAAGGCTGGAATGACGGAGCAGTTTTTCAAGATCGGTTTTGATTTCGTCTATCCCGTGGGTGCTGTCGTAATACATCATGACATTGCCCACCGGATCGACAAAAAAGATGTAGTTGTCGTCTGACAGGTTCAATTCCACACCTTTTGCAGCCAGATTGTTCTCTACACTGGCCTCATCCGCAAACGCCACTCCCATGCTGGGGAACTCGGCACGAAAATGCTCACGACTTTCCTGACTCAACGGAGACATGTTTGCCGCCAGGTCACCTGCCTCGAGGTAATAGCGTCTTACTCGCGGCGTATTTTTGTTCAGCGTGATGTGCATTTGTCGAAGTAGGTGAATGCGCTCACGGCAGGATGAATCACAGTCCTGAGCGTTCACGAATACGATATGCCAGGGTTGCGGCTCATAGTCATCATCACTTTCCAGCTCAGCTACCAGTTCATCAAATGACCGAAAAACAGGATTACCTGCCGCGTCGAGCATGGCCAGATCGGTGATGTCGGCTGGTGGATTTATCAGATTGCCTTTGTTTACGGTTCCGCCAAAAAAACCTGACTCAGACGCTGAGCGGAATGCGAATGTCGCCATGGTGATCGGAACAAACGCGATCAGCAGTAAAAAAGCGAGTTTGAGTTTAGTACGAGTCATTTGTTGCATATCAGCTCTCCGGACGTCTGAAACTGAACATTATATATAAGACGATGAGCACCGCTGCCATCAGGAACCACTGTATGGCGTAACCACGATGCACACCGGGTCGTGTATTTATGGCCTGCCAGTTTGGCTGCAGGAGCCCTGCTGAGCCTGCCTCCAGTCTGGCGCTATAGGGCAGCAGATCCTGGCCAAGTGCTTCGGCTGAGCGGGGCAAATCAATTTTCTGCACGACCTGCGGCCAGGAATCAGTGTAGATATCTTCGGCAAACATCATCAATTCACCATCTGGCACATAGATGACTGCATTTATCGTAACCTGACCTTCAGGCGCACTGACACTGGGAAGTTCCTGACGTGTCCGACCCTGCGGCACCCATCCCCGATTGACCATAAGCACTCCATAGTCAGTGTCGAATGGTGTCAGTACCTCATAACCCACCTGAGAATCATATATCCGGTTGTCGAGGTAAAACTGACGGCGCTGATCAAAACGACCTGTCGCCTGAACACGGGCCCATCCAAGATCGCGCTGAAGCCAGTCTACCCTGTCCAGGGAAATTGGCGCTTCAAGCAGACGCTGCTCATACTGATTCTGCAGATCGATCTTCTGCTGTTCGCGCGACAACTGCCAGAAGCCCAGTGATAGCAAAAAAGGGAACAGCAGGGCGGTGAATACTGTGAGTTTCCAGTTTATTCGAAACAAGCCAACCTCAATCTATGCTGCTATTATGGTTTTCCAATATTCAAACCTTACGGAATCCTTCAGAGGACCACTATGTTACAAGCTGCTATTGTTGTTTTACTGATCGGCATTTTGATCAGTCTGGCTGCCGGGTTTTATTTTTTCTACAAAGACCAGGGACGATCCAAGCGTGTTATGTACGCCTTGGGTGTACGCGTGACAATGGCGGTAATTTTGATGGTCCTGGTTTTTTACGGGCTTAGTACTGGCCAGCTGAACCTACAGACCCCCTGGAACCCCTGACACTTTCACAATTAAAAACCTTCTCAAAAAAAGACGGCCCGCATAAGCGAGCCGTCCCTGGTCATATGTCATCAAATGACGACCGATTGATGTTTACAGCAAGTAAACAAAGATAAACAGGCCTACCCAGACCACGTCAACGAAGTGCCAGTACCAGGCTGCCGCTTCGAATCCAAAGTGGTCATTCGGCTTGAAATGACCTTTCATGCAGCGCAGCAGCATGACGATCAGGATGAACGTACCCAGCGTCACGTGGAAACCGTGGAAACCTGTCAGCAGGAAGAACGTAGAGCCGTAGATACCGGAATCCAGCGTAATGCCATAGTGTCCGTAGGCTTCTACGTATTCCAGTGCCTGCAGTCCCAGGAAGATGATACCCAGAGCCACAGTCACAAACATCCACTGTATCAGACGCTTGCGGTTTTCTGCCTTAAGCGCAACGTGTGCATAGTGCAGCGTCACCGATGAAGTAATCAGGATTACGGTGTTCCAGAAGGGCAGGTAACCAGCGAAGAAGCTCAGGCTCCACTCTTTGACATTCAAACCTTCGTGCGGGTTGGTGAACAGAGTCGGATCCGGATTGACAATCAGCGGCCACGCAGCCTGGAATTCCGGCCACAGTACTTCACCCGCAAGACCTTTCTCGCCTTCACCGCCAAGCCACGGCACTGCCAGTGTCCGAATGTAGAACAGGGCGCCGAAAAATGCTGCGAAGAACATCACCTCAGAGAAAATGAACCACGCCATACCCCAGACGTAAGAACGCTTGAGCTGGTCATTGTTCAAACCGGCGTGGTTTTCACGAATGACTGTGGCGAACCACTGGAAAATGATGAACGAAAGCAGCAGGAAACCGGCCAGTGCTATCCATGTGGACACCGCCAGCGAATCACCCGCAGACATATCATTCAACAGGCTGCCTAAGCCAAATACCATGAAGAACAAACCAATCGATGCAAAGAACGGATACTTGGTCTGTTCCGGTACGTAATACACACTATGGGAGCTTTCGCTGGCCATCTTATCTCTCCAGAAATAACAATATTATTCTCGTTTACCTGCTGGCTACTGCCGCTGTCTTACTTTTTTCCGTAATGTCGTACAGCGTATAGGACAAGGTCAGTTTGGTGATCTCCTCCGGCAGCCTGGGGTCAACAAAAAAGCGCAGTGCCATGTCGACCGTTTCACCCGCCTGCAGAGGCTGTTCCGCAAAACAGAAACATTCAATCTTGTTCAGATGGCCTGCTGCTGCATTGGGCGCCACACTCGGAATCGCCTGACCTACCATCAAGGTGTCACGTGGATTGCTGACACGGTAATGAACGACATGAACTTCACCTGGCTTGACGCGCATCTGATTGGCAGAGGGCTTGAACTCCCAGCCCATCTCGACGTTCTGGTGCGCAATGAACTGCACCGTCACTTCGCGATCTTCTTCAATCAGCTGACCGGCTTCCGCAACTTCCACGCGTCCGCCAGTCTTGCCATTCAAACCTGTTATGTCACAAATCACGTCATACAGTGGTACCAGAGCAAATCCAAATGCAAACATACCTACCACGGCAAACAACAATTTTACGGCTAGTTTCTTGTTATTACCTTTCGCTACGTTCTTGGTCATCTCATCTACTCCGGTACAACTACATCGTAAATTTGACAGTACCTCTTTGCCCTTACTGAGCCTTGATCAGGCTGGGGTCAGGCGGTGTTTCAAAGGTGTGGTATGGCGCCGGAGACGGCACAGTCCATTCCAGACCCTGAGCACCTTCCCAGACCTGGGCAGTTGCTTTCTTGCCACCGCGGATACACTTGATGACAACCAGCAGCAGAATCAGCTGCGAGAAGCCAAACAGGAATGCACCGACACTGGAGATCCAGTTGAAGTTGGCAAACTGCAGCGCGTAGTCCGGAATACGGCGGGGCATACCAGCCAGACCCAGGAAGTGCTGCGGGAAGAACAGCAGGTTTACACCGACAAACGACATCCAGAAGTGCAGCTTACCCAGTGTCTCGTCGTACATGTAGCCGGTCCACTTAGGCAACCAGTAGTAAGCGGCCGCCATCAGCGAGAACACTGCGCCCGGCACCAGTACGTAGTGGAAGTGGGCAACTACGAAGTAGGTGTCGTGATACTGGAAATCAGCCGGGGTAATCGCCAGCATGACGCCAGTGAAACCACCGATGGTGAACAGCACTACGAACGCGATTGCAAACAGCATTGGCGTTTCAAAGGTCATGGCACCGCGGAACATGGTGGCAACCCAGTTGAATACCTTCACACCGGTCGGAACGGCGATCAGCATGGTGGCGTACATGAAGAACAGCTGGCCGGCCAGTGGCATGCCGACTGTGAACATGTGGTGGGCCCATACAATGAAGGACAGGAAGGCAATTGACGCAGTTGCGTATACCATTGAGTCATAGCCGAACAGACGCTTACGGGCGAAGGTCGGGATGATTGCAGACACAATACCAAAGGCCGGCAGAATCATGATGTACACTTCAGGGTGACCGAAGAACCAGAACAGGTGCTGGAACAATACCGGGTCACCACCACCAGCCGCATTGAAGAAGCTGGTACCAAAGTGGATGTCAAACAGCATCATGGTAACCACACCGGCCAGAACCGGCATCACCGCGATCAGCAGGTAGGCTGTAATCAGCCAGGTCCAGACGAACAGTGGCATCTTCATCAGCGTCATGCCAGGGGCACGCATGTTCAGAATGGTTGCGATCACGTTGATCGCACCCATGATGGACGACGCCCCCATGATATGGACGGCGAAAATGAAATACGTAACCGAGTCCGGCGCATAGGTCGTCGACAGCGGAGCGTAGAACGTCCAGCCGAAGTTGGGACCACCACCTTCCATAAACAATGTGGAAACCATCAGCAGAAACGCGAATGGCAGGATCCAGAAGCTCCAGTTGTTCATGCGTGGCAGCGCCATGTCAGGAGCGCCAATCATCAACGGTATCATCCAGTTGGCCAGGCCCACGAATGCGGGCATGACCGCACCGAACACCATGACCAGACCATGCATGGTGGTCATCTGGTTGAAGAAGTTTGGATCCACGAATTGCAGACCGGGCTGGAACAGCTCGGCGCGAATCACCAGGGCGAAGGTACCGCCCAGCAGAAACATCGCAAAGCTGAACCACAGGTACAGAGTACCGATGTCTTTATGGTTGGTTGTGAACAGCCACCGGGTAATTCCCTTGGCAGGACCATGGTGATGGTCGTGATCATGTGCATGATCGATAGCAGCGCTACTCATGGCGTTTACTGTCCCCCTACAATGAATTCGTTGACTTCAGCGGGCTGAACCATGTCACCTGTCTGGTTGCCGAAGGCATTTCGCACGTAGGTGATGATGGACGCGAGCTCAATCGGATTTAGCTGACGACCGTAAGCAGCCATGGCTGTTCCGGGCACACCATTGACGAGTGTATCCATGGTAATACCGATGTCCCCGGTCGCCTTGGCACTGCCAGTAATCGCCGGGAAAGCCGGCGGCATACCCTGACCGTTGCCCTGGTGACAGGCAACGCAGTTGCGGGTATATATTTCCGCGCCCTGAGCCATTGCGTCATCCATGCTCAGTGCAGCATTGGTCAACTCGGCAACCTGCAGCGCCTGCTGCTGTTGCTCGGCATACCAGGCTTCAAAGTCGGCGGGCTCGAGCACGTGCACTTCGATCGGCATGAAACCATGGTCCATACCACACAGCTCGGCGCACTGGCCGCGGTAGATGCCGGGCTCTTCAACGATTACCCAGGACTCATTGATGAAGCCAGGGATAGTGTCTTTCTTGATGGCAAATTCAGGCACCCACCAGGCATGCAGCACATCTGCGGCTGTCATCAGGAAGCGGACCTTGGTGTCAGAGGGGATTACCAGCGGGTTATCAACTTCGAGCAGGTAGTTTTCACCCTTGTCGATTGAGTTGCTGATTTCTTCACGCGAGGTTGCCAGCGAGCTGAAGAAGGAGACCTCTTCGGCATTCGGATCATCGTCCATATAGCGATATTCCCAGCGCCACTGGTAACCGATGATCTGAACGTCAAGTTCGGATTCGGACGCGTCGTAAGCTGCGGTCAGCACCCGTGTTGCCGGGATGGCCATCGCGATCAGAATCAGGAAGGGGACCAGTGTCCAGACGATTTCCACTTTTGTGCTTTCGTGGAAAGTTGCTGGTTGGGCACCTTTGGATTTGCGATGGTTGATGATGGACCAGAAAAGAACCCCGAAAACGACTACCCCGATGGCGATCATCCACCAGAAGATTGTCATGTGCAGGTCATAGGTCTCGCGACTGATTTGGGTTACGCCCCTGGGCATATTGAGTTCCCAGGCTGCATGCGCACCAGCGCTCCACATAAGCAGAGCGCCGAAGGCAAGGCTTAACCACAGCTTTGCTTTGGACAACATTCGCCGTGTCTCCGTATAGTAAGAAAAGGCTGTTTCTACGTTTTAGATGTATTTATTGTTTTGATTTCAGACGCTCCACTTGCGCTGACTTGTGTAACCCCTTGCGTGACCCAGGACCCGGACGTGACGTTCCCTTGACGTATCAAAGGCTGTAACCGGAGCAGATTGTGGGCAGGATTTTCAGGTGCAAATTAAAGCGCCGGGCATTATAAAAAATTTTTTCTTCAATTGCCATGAAATCCGGCCAACATTTGACACGTTGTTGGCCTTCCATGTGCCGGGCAATATAGACGTCTTTGCCATCCAAATTCCTGCGTTAGATCAACTAATCCTTTGATTTCCGGGCCTGTCGAGCCCTTCCTGCCTGAGAAGAGCCGACATATCCGGCTCTCTGCCCATAAAATCTTTAAACAGGGTCAGTGCGCTGGCACCACCACCTTTTGACAATATTTTGTCAAGAAAGCTCTCCCCTACATCCGGATTGAGAACGCCAGACTCGTTGAAGCGTGAGAATACGTCTGCTGAAAGCACCTCAGCCCACTTGTAACTGTAGTATCCGGCCGAGTAGCCACCAGCGAATATATGCGAGAAGCTGTTTTGGAAGCGGTTATAATCTGGAACCGGATAGACTGAGGTTTTCATTCGCGTCGCGCTCAACACTTCAGCAATAAAGTTGCTTTCGTCTGAATACGGAGTCTGATGCAGCGTGAAGTCGAACAGTGCAAATTCCAACTGACGAACCGATCTCATTCCGGACTGGAAGTTTTTGGCCGCAATCATTTTCTCCAGCTGCGCATCCGGCAGCGCCTCACCTGTCTGATAGTGGCCAGAGATCATGGCGATTGCCCGACTGTCCCAACACCAGTTTTCCATCAGCTGGCTGGGTAGTTCGACGGCATCCCATTCGACGCCACTGATGCCCGAACTGCCCAGATACGGTTCCCGTGTCAGCATGTGGTGCAGCCCGTGACCAAACTCATGAAACAGCGTAGTCACATCATTGTGCGTCAGCAGCGCAGGCTGACTGGCAGTGGCAGGCGCAAAGTTACACACCAGGTAAGCAACAGGAAGCTGTCGCGATACTGCAGCATCTCCGTTGAAAATGACTCGATGGTTGCGGCAATCCGCCATCCACGCTCCGCCGCGCTTGCCTTCTCGGGTATACAGGTCAAGGTAAAAACGGGCAACCACTTCTCCGTCGCGGAGAATCGAGTAGAACTCTACATCCTGATGCCAGACGCTGGCATCGGTGTCCCTGGAAATCTGCACGCCATAAAGCGTCTCAACAATCTGGAACAGGCCCGCCTTTACCTTTTCCGCAGGAAACCAGGAGCGCAGCTCTTCCTGTGAAATGTCATAACACTCTTTGCGCAGCTTCTCGCTGAAATACGTTATGTCCCAGGCATTCAGCGAAGTCACACCGTAGCGTTCCTCGGCGAACTCACACAGTTCCTGATACTCGCGCTCGGCTGCCGGACGGCTGTAGTGGATCAGATCGTCAAGAAACTGATTTACCCGCTCCACCGAGTTGGCCATCTTGCGGGCCACGGATACTTCTGCGTAGTTGGAGAATCCGAGGATCTCTGCTTTTTCCTGTCTTAACTTGAGAATTTCCAGCATGATTGGCTGATTATCTAGACTTTTATCGCCAAATTCAGCCGCTCGGGTGGTGTAAGCCTGATATACCTCCTGGCGTAGCTCTGCATTGTCGGCGTAGGACATCACTGCGTAGTAAGACGGAAAATCCAGAGTCAGCAGAAACCCCTTTTTCCCTTTTTGTGTCGCTGCTTCTTCTGCGGCACTAATGGCGGCCTCAGGCATACCAGACAGGATTTTCCTGTCTTCCACCAGCTTGCTCCATGCTCTGGTAGCATCGAGCACATTGTTGCCAAACTGATTGCTTAATTCGCTTAATCGGTTTTGTATATCAGCGAACCGCTTTTTGCTGTCGCCGGAAAGATTGACACCCGACAGTTCGAAGTCCAGCAGACTGTCATTCAATATCTTGCGCTGTGATGCATTCAAGGACAGTGCCTCAGCCGCCTCGTAGAGCGCCTTTACGCGCTGGTAAAGTGCTTCGCTTTGACCCAGCGCGGAGTAGTACTCTGAAATCAATGGCTGACAGTCGGTGTAGGCCTGCCTGATTTCAGGCGTATTCATTACGCTGTTAAGGTGGCTGGCAGTTGACCACACTTTGCCAATCCTGTCGTCCAGCTCATCCAGCACGCCCATCAATGAATCCCAGGCCGGATCTGATAACAGCGAATTGTCAGCCTCGAGGGATTTCAGCGTATCTCGATTATCTGCCAGAACCTGCCGGACGGCCGGTTCGATATGTTCCGCGCGGATGGTGGCAAAATCCGGCAGTCGATCAAAGGCAAGCAAAGGATTCTGATTGGCACTCGATGCAGGCATCCAGAAAAACTCCTGTCTGGGTAGTAAGAAAAACGGCTCTCATCATATCATTGTCACAAGCCATTGCCGAAAAGGAAGCTTTATGAGCATCAGACGCTTCGAGTCCCACGAACCACAGCAGGGAAACCGTGTATTTATCGATGAGACCGCTGTCGTAATCGGTCAGGTAGAAATAGGCGATGATTCTTCTGTCTGGCCAATGACAACCATCCGCGGCGACATTCACAGCATTCGCATAGGCGCCCGCAGCAGTATCCAGGATGGCTCGGTTGTGCATGTGACCCACGATGGCCCCTTTAACCCGGGTGGTTTCCCATGCTCAGTAGGGAACGATGTCACCGTCGGCCACAAGGTCATGCTGCATGGTTGTACGATTCACGACCGTGTCCTTGTCGGGATGGGTGCCACCATCATGGACGGAGCCGTTGTCGAAAGCGATGTGATCATTGGCGCCGGCAGCCTGGTTCCTCCCGGCAAAACTCTGGAGAGCGGCTACCTGTATGTTGGCTCTCCGGTGAAACAGGCTCGCAAACTGACCGAGCAGGAAAAATCCTTTTTCCTTTACACGGCTAAGAAGTATTGCGAGCTGAAGGACCGCTATTTGGCCAGCAAGGCGTGAAGTGCCGCGATAACGGGCTGTGTCTCTGGCTGGACACCGCGCCAGATGCGGAATGATTCGGCCGCCTGCTCAACCAGCATACCACTGCCATCCAGCGCCAGCAGCGCACCACTCTTGCGTGCCCATTGCTGAAACACCGTCCCGCCCGGGGCGTAGACCATGTCATAACAACCCGTAGCGGCTGATACCAGCCAGCCTGGCAATACCGGCATTTCTCCTTGCAGACCCGCAGAACTGCCATTGATCAGCCAGTCCAGCGCAGGAGTTCGACCTGTCGACGGCTGGCCTTGCAGCTGCTCCAGGCTCAGCACCCTGAGTGGGTACTGCGATCTGAAATCCTCAGCCATAGACGCGGCGCGCGCCAATGTGCGATTGACGATGGTGATCGACGCCGGCCTGGCTGCGATCAATGTTGGCAATACGCCGCGCACGGCGCCGCCGGCACCAATAATCATGATGTTCGAACCAGCCAGTTTGCCGCCATGGTTCTTTTCAATGTCGCGAACCATGCCGGTACCATCGGTGTTGTCGCCAGCAAGGCGCCCGTCGGGCAATTGGTAGAGCGTGTTTACAGCGCCAGCCAGCTCTGCATTCGGGGCAAGCCAGTCGACCAGCCGCCAGGCCGTTTCCTTATGCGGCACAGTGACGTTCAGTCCTTTGCCGCCCTCTGCAAAAAACTTGTGAACACCGACCACAAAATTTTCCGGTGTCAGTTCGAGACGCTCATAAGACAGCTGTTCGCCAGTCTGCTCGGCAAACTGTGCATGAATGAAGGGGGATTTGCTGTGCGCGACCGGGTAGCCGGTTACCGCGTATCGATCGATATCTGCCATCAGTTCCTACACCCAGTCCCGAGCGCCCAGGAATTCCGTGTAGAGACGCTCCTCTTTAGTGCCAGGGGCAGGGTGCCAGTCATAAATCCAGCTCACTTCAGGAGGCAAAGACATCAGGATGGATTCAACGCGACCCAGTCCGGACTGCAGACCGAAAAGTGTGCCACGGTCGAACACCAGATTGAACTCAACATAACGACCGCGCCGGTAACGCTGGAACTGCTTGTGTTCGGCGGCAAACGGCACGTACATGCGTGCCTCCACGATGGGCGCATAGGCTTCGATATAACTATTGGCAATATCCTGCACCATCGCAAATGTGTCTTCAAAAGACTTTTCATTAAAGTCATCAAAGAACAGGCCACCAACGCCGCGGGTTTCTTTCCGGTGCGGCAGATAAAAATAATCGTCGCACTCTTTCTTGAATCTTGGATACAGGTCTTCACCATGCGCGTCACAGGCGCTTTTTGCCGTTCGGTGCCAATGTCGGCAATCCTCTTCATTGCCATAATACGGTGTCAGGTCATAACCACCCCCGAACCACCAGACCGGAGACTTGTTGTCGTCTTCAGCAATAAAAAACCGAAAGTTGGCGTGGGACGTTGGAATAAACGGGTTGTCCGGGTGTATGACCAGTGACACACCCATGGCCTGGAAGCGTCTGCCAGCCAGTTCGGGCCGACTTGCAGTGGCCGAGGGAGGAAGCGCATCGCCGTAGACGTGGGAAAAGTTTACGCCGCCTTTTTCGAAGACTTTACCGGCACTGATGACGCGGGTTATGCCACTGCCACCTTTGTCACGCTGCCAGGAATCCTCATGAAAGCGCGCCTGCCCATCCAGTGCTTCCAGCCGTTCACAAATGTTGTCCTGCAAAGTCAGCAGGAAAGTTTTGACCGCCTCGGTATTTACCTGCTTGTCTGCTTGTTCGTTTGATTGATCAACCACGACCAAATCTCCTCTTAAAATGTCAGGCGGCGCGCATAACCTGACCCGTCGCCAGATCAATAATCTGCGACGGCTTACTGGCACCCCCAAGTGGCCCGGGCAGCACATAATCCAGCTGCGCCCCGAGTTGCTGCTCTAACAATACTCTTGAACGAATCGCTGGCCTGCCGGCCAGATTGGCCGAGGTAGAAACCACCGGGCCACCGAATTGCCCGCACAATTGCCGGACCAACGGGTGGCTGCTGACACGCAGCGCAACAGACGAGTGATCTCCTTTTATCCACCATGGCACCACATCCAGCGAGTCCTGCACCAGATAGGTAACCGGGCCTGTCTTCGCCTGCCCGGACCAGCCTTTTTTCAGCACATCCCTTTGCTCAGCGGGCAGGGCCGATAAAATGAAATCCAGCTGATCAATCGTTGCGGCGACGAGAATCATACCTTTTTCAACAGGCCGGCGTTTGATCTGCAACAAACGCAGTGTGGCCTGCTGTGAGAATGGATCGCAACCCAGGCCCCAGACCGCCTCGGTCGGGTAGGCAATGACTCCCGCGGATGACAGCACCCTGCAGGCTTTGTCTACAGCCAGTCTTTTCATAGTGTTCTCTCGGCTTGCTTGTCTATCGGTTTATATACCACTTACCCGCCTGTTTGCAGATATGCCCGGATAACTCCAACTGAAGCAGCTTCAGGTTCAGCGTCGGCAGTGCCAACTGTGAATGGCTCAACAGTGCATCACTGGTGACGCCATCGTCTGCAATTAGCCGCAATACGTCTGTACAGCCATTGGGAACCGACTCAGCTTTATCAGAAACTGCGTTTTCTGGAATGTCTTTGGCCTGCAACTCCAGCTGGCCCTGAACCATTGGGGCGAGCTGCTCAATAATATCTGCGGCATTTTCCGCCAGTGTGGCGCCCTGGCGCAACAGTCGATGACATCCCCGGCTGCCCGGTAAATTGACCGAGCCGGGTACAGCGAAAACATGTCGCCCCTGCTCAAGAGCAAGACGTGCGGTAATAAGCGAGCCGCTGCGCAGCGTCGCTTCTATGACACATACTGCAAGACTCAGCCCGCTGATAATCCGATTGCGCTGTGGAAAATGAAAGGCATCCGGCGGCGAGTGCAGCGGAAACTCGGAGATGACTGCACCTCTACCGCTGCCATGACTGATTTTTGTAGCGAGCTCGGCATTAACCTTTGGATAAATTGTATTCAGGCCGCTGCCCAATACCGCAATGGTTGGTTTGTCCTGTATCACGCTGGCCATATGTGCGGCCGTATCAATACCGCTGGCCAGCCCGCTGACCACAGTAAAGCCGGCGCGCCCAAGATCTGCGCTTATACGGCCCGCCAGGTCTCTGCCATACCGACTACAGTTTCGGCTGCCGACCAGCGCAATGCAGGGCTGGCAAAATACGCCTGGGTCGCCGCGGACAAACAGTATCGGCGGCGGGTCCGGCAATTCACGCAACAGGACCGGATAGCGATGGTCATCGAACAGAACGAGACTGTGCCCGTCCTGTTCTCTCCATAACAGGGTCCGTTCGAGCGCCTGTCTTGCCTTGGAACCCGAATCTCTCGCAGTTCGTATGCGCTGAATAATGTCATTATCCAGTTTTAGTTGCTGCAGGCTGTTTATTGGCAATTCCAGTACGCCTTTGGCGCTGCCAGCCATGGCCAGCAATCGGTGCATGCGACTGGCGTGACTTTCGAGAGCATGGTAGAGCAGCAGGTAGCTTTCCAGATCTGTGCAGGGCACCATTGTTTACCTCCGTGTATGATGTCTGAGGATGCGCATCCCGGCGCATCGCCTGTGCTACAATTCGCAATAATCTGCAAATCATCAGGGTCCTTTAGCGTTTATGGCACAGCTTGTGCGCTGTTGCCGAAACGATAATGTCTTTTCGGAGTGAACTATGGCCAAACTCGAAATTCTGGAGTTTCCCGATCCGCGGCTGCGCACCGTGGCGGAGCCAATTGATACATTTGACGAAGCACTCAGTCAGCTGATTGATGACATGTTCGAGACCATGTATGAGGCGCCCGGCATTGGCCTCGCCGCAACTCAGGTCAATGTGCACAAACAGCTGATTGTGATTGATATTTCCGAGGACAAAAGCGAGCCGCTGGTTTTCATCAACCCGGCCATCAAGGTGCTGGACGATGAGCTTGCCGAATACGATGAGGGCTGCCTCTCGGTGCCTGGTTTTTACGAAACTGTCAGCCGGCCACGACAGGTCAAGATCAATGCTCTGGATCGGCACGGCGAGGCTTTTGAAATGGTGTCTGACGGCCTTCTCGCCACTTGTATCCAGCACGAGATGGACCATCTCAATGGCAAACTGTTTGTTGATTACCTGAGTAATCTGAAACGGCAACGCATTCGCAGCAAACTCGAAAAAGCCCATAAACTGGCGGCGAACGGCTGATCCCATCTCATGTCAAAACTCAAACTGGTGTTCGCCGGCACACCGGCGTTCGCCGCCAGCCACCTGCAGGCATTGATTGATGCTGGCCACAACATTGTGGCCGTATATACCCAACCCGATCGCGCCGCAGGACGGGGCAAGAAACTGCAGCCCAGCCCGGTCAAACAGCTTGCCCAACAGAACCAGCTGCCTGTGTTTCAGCCGGCCTCACTTAAAGATGCCGATGCGCAACGGGAGCTGTCAGCTCTGAATGCTGATCTTATGGTTGTTGTGGCCTATGGCCTGCTGTTGCCCCAGGCAGTTCTCGACATCCCGCGGCTCGGATGCATCAATGTTCATGCCTCACTTTTGCCGCGCTGGCGCGGTGCGGCGCCTATAGAGCGTGCCATTCTCGCTGGCGACAAACAGTCTGGCGTCACCATCATGCAAATGGACGCCGGTCTCGATACCGGAGCCATGATCCACAAAATCGAGACGCCCATTTCTGACGCAGACGATCGTCAGACCCTTGAAAACCGCCTTGCCGTGCTGGGTTGCCAGGCTCTGATACATACGCTGGCAAATTTCGATTCATTGGCGTCCAGCGCCGAGCCACAAACCGATGACGGGACGACGTATGCGCGCAAGCTGGAGAAGTCAGAGGCCCTAATAGACTGGAGCCAGACCGCGGAAGAGATTAACCGCTGCATCCGTGCCGGTATAGGCAGAAATCCAGCCTACACTTTCATAAATGGCGAGCGTATAAGGTTCATCCGTGCACAGGTGCTCAGTGGCAAACAGAATCAGTCACCTGGCACGATCCTCGGCACGGTCGATCTGACTTGCGCTGATTCGACGACCGGCGCCGCCCAGGGCCAGAGCCTCAAATCGCTCCGTATTGCCTGTCAAGATGGCGAACTGGCGCTTCAGCAGGTTCAGCTACCCGGCAAGAACGTCATGTCTGTCACTGATCTTCTGAATGCGCGACGCGCCATGGTTGAACCCGGCAACCAGTTCTCCAGCATCGAGACTCCCTCGTGACGCCCGCCCAGATACGGGCTCAGGCCGCCACAATTCTGGCGAGCCTGGTAAAACAGCAGGGCTCTCTGGCCAGCCTGCTGCCTAAACCGGGTGAGGGGACAGAATCAGCAGATGGTCAGGCACTGCTCAGGGAGTTGTGTTTTGGTACCTGCCGCTGGTTTTTCCAGCTGGAGAGCCAATTGTCTGGCCTTCTCGACAAACCTATACGACGCAAAGACGCAGACATTCACTGCCTGTTGCTGATCGGCCTGTATCAACTGCAGCACCTCCGGCTGCCGGATTATGCTGCCATCAATGAGACCGTCAATGCCGCTGTCACCCTGAAGAAAGTCTGGGCCAAACGGCTGATCAACGGGGTGTTGAGACAGTGGCAGCGTCAACAAAAAAAGACTGACGATACCGGCTCGCTGTTTGATGATACGGCAGCGATCGCTGACTCCTATCCGGCATGGCTGCGCTCGGCCATCACCCAGGCCTGGCCGGACAGATGTGATGAGGTGCTGAAGCAGGGCAACCTGCATCCGCCGATGACCCTGAGGGTCAATCTCTCAAAAATTTCCCGGGACACATATCTTGAAAAGCTGGCAGGGCAGAACATAAGTGCTTCAGCCGGCAAGCTTGCCGACAGCGCCATCTATCTGGAAAAAGCGCTGTCTGTTCATGCGCTCCCTGGTTTCGCAGAGGGGTGGGTTAGCGTTCAGGATGAAGCATCGCAATTAATCCCCGCATTGCTGGCACCACAACCGGGAGATCATCTGCTTGATGCCTGCGCTGCACCCGGCGGCAAGACAGCGCACCTGCTGGAATCACAGCCGGAGTTGGCATCATTGCTGGCACTGGACAGTGACAGTCGCCGGCTGCAGCGTGTCCACCAGAATCTGCAGCGCCTTCAGCTGCACGAGGCACCGGTCACAGTTGTTTGCGCAGATGCAGGCCAGCCAGACTCATGGTGGAGTGGTGATCAATTTGACCGGATTCTGCTCGATGCTCCATGTTCAGCAACAGGAGTCATCCGCCGTCAGCCCGACATTAAGGTTTTGCGTAAATCAGAGCATTTAGGTCAGTTGCTGAATATTCAGGCCCGGCTTCTTGACGCCATGTGGCTGTGTCTTGCGCCGGGTGGTGTGATGCTTTACACAACCTGCTCAATTCTTCCGGCAGAAAACACTCAACAGCTTGAGTCCTTTTTGGAACGCACCCCAGACGCCGAATGTCTGCCCCTGTTGACAGAACATTCCGGGGAGCCTTGGGCAGCTGATTGTGAAACCCCGGGACGCCGGTTTGGTCGACAGCTGTTGCCGAGCGATGGTGGGCCCGACGGTTTTTTTTATGCATTGCTGAAAAAACAACAATAATGCATTGAAAAGATGCCTAATGGCTTGTATCTGGTTGGTACCCGCCGGATAATTTGATGGCAGCGGCACCATCCGGACGCATAAGAAGGATCAAGGCGCAGGAGCCTGCTTTTACATGAAAATAATTATTCTGGGCTGCAATGCGGTCAGTGCCTCACTGGCTGAAAACCTGGCAAGCGAAAATACCGATATCACCCTGGTTGACCCGGATGCAGAAGCCCTGCGGGAACTCAAGGACAGACTGGACATCGGTATCGCACAGGGCTGGCCTTCTCACCCTGATGTGTTGCGTGCCGCCGGCGCCGACGATGCCGACATGATCATCGCCGTGACAGAAAACGACGAGATCAATATGGTCGCCTGCCAGATTGCGTTCTCTGTTTTTAAAACCCCCAAAAAGATCTGTCGCCTGCGCTCGGCGTCATATATTGCCCAGGACGACCTGTTCCGTCCTGACGCCATACCCCTCGATGTTGTCATCAGCCCGGAATTGCTGGTTTCCAACTATATCCGTCGTCTGATTGAGTTGCCCGGATCACTGCAGGTTCTCGATTTTGCCGATGGCAATGCACAGCTGGTGGCGGTTCGTGCTTATTACGGCGGGCCGCTGGTCGGTCAGGAGATCCGCTTTCTGCGTGAGCACATGCCCAATGTGGATGCTCGTGTGGCGGCTATTTTCCGCCGCAACCGCGCCATTACTCCTGAGGGTTCTACCGTCATCGAAGCAGACGACGAAGTCTTTTTTATCGCGGCTCCCAAAAACATCAAAGCAGTCATCAGCGAACTGCGCCGCATGGATCGACCTTACAAACGCTTGATCATCGCTGGCGGCGGCAACATTGGCGCGCGCCTGGCCTCAGCGCTGGAAGAGCGTTACCAGGTTAAAGTGATTGAACACAATCCGGATCGCTGCGCCTATCTGTCCGAGTTTCTTAATCGAGCTGTGGTCCTGAATGGTATTTCCTCTGACAAAAAGCTGTTACAGGAAGAGGGCATCGCGGATACCGATGTTTTCCTGGCCCTTACCAATGACGATGAGGCAAATATCATGTCGTCATTGCTGGCGAAACGCCTCGGGGCGCGCAAGGTCATGTGTCTTATCAGCAACCCGGCTTATGTGGACCTGGTGCAGGGCGGTGAAATCGACATTGCAATCTCACCTCAGCAGGCATCGATTGGCAGTCTGCTGACTCATATTCGCAAAGGTGACATTGTTAATGTGCATTCACTACGACGGGGCGCCGCAGAGGCGCTGGAGGCAATCGCGCACGGTGACAGCCAGTCGTCTAAAGTGGTGGGTCGTGCTATCGAGGATATAGATCTGCCCCATGGCACAACCATCGGCGCTATCGTCCGGGATGAAGAAGTGTTGATTGCCCATGACGATATCGTGATCGAGCCCGAAGACCACGTCATTTTGTTCCTCACCGACAAGAAACGCATTCCTGAAGTAGAGCGTCTGTTTGCTGTTGGATTCGCCTTTTTCTGATCTGGAGTTAAGCACTTACTATGCATTTTGCCGTTGTCGCCCGCATACTTGGTGTTTTGCTGATGCTGTTCAGCATGCTGGCCAATCTGCCCTCCATTCTGGTTTCTTTCCTGTATGGGGACGGCGAAGTGAGCTCGTTCTGGACCTCCGCCATGATCACCTTTGCGACCGGATTCATTCTCTGGCTGGTGACGCTTCGCTCCAAGAAAGAGCTACGCACTCGTGACGGCTTCCTGGTCGTGACACTGTTCTGGACAGTATTGAGCACATTCGGTGCATTACCCTTCCTATTCTCGCTGGATGTCCGCCTGTCAGTGACAGACGCGGTATTCGAATCCTTTTCGGGGCTGACGACTACCGGTGCAACGGTTATTACCGGGCTTGATGTGCTGCCCAAGTCAATCCTGTTTTACCGGGCCCAGCTGCAGTGGCTGGGCGGTATGGGTATCGTTGCCCTTGCGGTGGCCGTGCTGCCCATGCTGGGTATCGGTGGTATGCAGCTGTATCGGGCAGAAAGCCCGGGGCCCGTGAAAAACGACAACCTGGTTCCCCGCCTGGCGGAAACTGCCAAGGCACTGTGGTACATCTATCTTGGATTGACGGTGACTTGCGCCCTTGCTTACTGGGCGGCCGGCATGAATCTGTTCGACGCCATCTGTCACAGCTTCACAACCGTTGCGATCGGTGGTTTCTCCAACTATGACGCCAGTATCGGGTATTTTGACAGCAATATAGTAAATCTTATTGCGGTGGCATTCATGTTTCTGGCGGGTATCAACTTTGCGTTGCACTTCACCGCCTGGCAGCGGCGCAGCCTGATTCAATACGTTCGCGACCCGGAGACGAAGTTCTATGCGGCGGTCCTGGCTGGGATTGCCTTGTTCACGATCATTGTTTTGTATGCCACAGAAACATACGACATGCAGAACTCGTTTATCCACGGGCTGTTTCAGACTGTTTCTATCGCGACCACAACGGGTTATACAACAGCTGACTTCAACGCCTGGCCATATGCATTACCGTATCTGCTGATTTACGCCTCCATAATCGGCGCCTGCGCGGGTTCTACCGGCGGCGGTATGAAGGTAATCCGGATATTGCTGATCTTTAAGCAGGGCATTCGTGAGGTCAAACGGCTGATTCACCCTAACGCCATTATTTCAGTCAAATTGGGCCGTCGAATGGTTCCCGACCGGGTAATTGAATCAGTCTGGGGATTCTTCGCCGTCTATGTGATGGTCTATATGGCTCTGCTCATCATGCTGCTTGCCATGGGCATGGAGGTATTGACCGCATTCAGCGCCGTGGGTGCCAGTCTTAACAACCTGGGCCCTGGGCTCGAGGGCGTTGCAGCCAATTACGCCAATATATCCGATCCGGCCAAATGGGTGCTTTGTCTGGCCATGCTGTTGGGACGTCTGGAGATCTTCACGCTGCTGGTGCTGTTCCTGCCAATGTTCTGGCGACGCTGACGCCTGGATAACTGACCGCGGGGCATCTTCAAGCCTAATAGAACCGCTCAATTTCATCGTCCGGTCGCTTGCGATAACGTTTGTAGCTCCACTGATATTGGCTGGGCAAGGCGCGAATACATCGCTCTACTGAGCGATTCATGGCTGCCGCCGCAGAAGCCGAATCTGCCTCATAAATACCATCATCGGCCGGTTCAAATACCACGTGATAGCCACGACCGCCGGACAACCTCTCCGCGTAAGCAAAAATGACCTGTGAGCCGGTTCGGCTGGCAAGTTTAGGGACCAGTGTCATGGTGTAAGCCTGGATGCCAAACAACGGGGCGAATACACCACCCTCATTTCGAGGCTGCTGGTCAGGCAGGATCCCCGTGGCACCGCCCTGCAACAAAGCCTTGTTGAGACGCACAACACCCTGACGGTCGGTGGCGACCAGTTCGGCGCCGGCTTTGGCTCTAGAACCGGCGACAAGCGCGTTGAGGCCCTTGATTTTTGGTGGCTTGTAGAGTGTTGTCAGCGGCCCCAATGTTGAAACGTAAAGTCCCAGCGCTTCCCAGCTACCGAGGTGTGGGGACGCATAGATGATACCTTTGCCGCTGGCCTGGGCGTTTTCGACATGTTCCATACCATCAACGCTGACAATCATGCTCAAAACGTGATCAATGGACCGGCACCACATATGGCCGAGTTCCAGACCTGTCTTGATTGTCTCCTTGATACTCTCTTTGGCAAGTTTCTGAGTTTGCTCAGAGCCCAGCTCCGGGAATACCCGCTGCAGATTGATCAGCGTGACACGGCGGGTTTCTGTAGGCAGCAAATACACGAGTGTGCCAATGGCATTCCCAATCATGTGCAGCGCCGGTAGTGGGAACCACGCCAGTATGTTTAATGCGAATTTGATAATCGCGGTCTTCAGGGTGTCGATAGGAGTGCTCTCCAGAGCTTGTTCATAGTGAAAGCCATCATTTTAGCGCAGTGGATATTAACTGCCTAATCCCGCATAATTGCGCCTTTTCAACCGTTTTACATTGGGGTGAGACTTGTCAGACGTTACAACCTTCCAGGGCCTGATTCTGGCGCTTCAGGACTTCTGGGCGAAGCAGGGCTGTGTGGTATTGCAGCCGCTGGACCTCGAAGTGGGAGCGGGCACCTTCCATCCGGCGACGTTTTTGCGAGCGATCGGCCCGGAAAGCTGGCGCACGGCTTATGTTCAGCCCAGCCGCCGCCCGACAGATGGTCGATATGGCGAGAACCCAAACCGGTTGCAGCACTACTACCAGTTTCAGGTGATTCTGAAGCCATCGCCGCCCGATATCCAGGATCTGTACTTTGCCTCTTTGAAACATCTCGGCATTGACCCACAGGTTCACGATATTCGCTTTGTTGAAGACAACTGGGAGTCGCCGACGCTGGGTGCCTGGGGTCTGGGCTGGGAAGTCTGGCTGAACGGCATGGAAGTTACACAGTTTACCTATTTCCAGCAGGTCGGTGGCCTTGAGTGTTTCCCGGTCAGTGGCGAGATTACTTACGGGCTTGAGCGAATCGCCATGTATCTGCAGGGTGTGGACAGCCTCTATGACCTGGTCTGGACGCGCGGACCGGAAGGGGATGTGACTTACGGCGACGTATTCCATCAGAATGAAGTTGAAATGTCCGCGTATAACTTCGAACACGCCAATGTTGATGCGTTGTTCCGCAACTTTGATGAGTGCGAAGCTGCGTGTAGCCAACTGATTGAGAAAGGCCTGGCTCTGCCTGCTTATGAGCAGGTATTGAAAGCCTCGCATTATTTCAACCTGCTTGATGCCAGACAGGCTATTTCGGTAACCGAGCGTCAGCGCTTTATTCTGCGGGTCCGTACCCTGTCTCGTCAGGTTGCAGAGGCGTATTACGAAAGCCGTCGCAAACTTGGGTTCCCGCTGGCGCCAGAAGCGCTGCGGCAGGCCGCGTTAAACACCCAGTAATTTACCCAACCGATTGCAGCTATCATGACCGAAAAACATTTTTTAGTAGAAGTAGGGTGTGCCGAGCTTCCGCCGAAGGCGCTCAAAGGACTTTCCGATGCTTTCACAAGCGGCGTTGAAACGGGCCTCTCCGCAGCCGGCTTGAGCTTCACAAAAGTTGTGCCGTTTGTCAGTCCGCGCCGACTTGCTGTTCGCGTCGAAAATCTTGCCACTCGACAGAACGACGTGGCGCTGGAAAAGTTCGGGCCAGCGGTCAAGGCAGCTTTTGACAAGGACGGGAACCCCACGCCAGCAGCGCAGGGTTTTGCCAGAGGCTGCGGTGTCAGCGTGGCAGATCTGGAGCGGGACACCCGTGATGGCGTGGAGAAGCTGGTGTATCGCGCCACCCAGAAAGGTGCCGACACTGCCACCCTGTTACCGGGCATCGTCCAGCAGTCGCTGGCCAAGCTGCCAATACCAAGGAAAATGCGCTGGGGCAGTACACGTGACGAATTCGTCCGGCCGGTATACTGGCTGGTTATGCTGTTTGGTGATGATGTGGTCGAGACCGAATTGTTCGGCATCAGCAGCGATCGTGTCACCTATGGTCATCGTTTCCATTGTCCACAGGCAATCACGCTGACTTCTGCCGAGAGCTATGAACAGCAATTGCTGAAACCCGGCCATGTTGTCGTTGACTACACGCAGCGACGTCAGACTGTGGAGTCGCTGATTTCTGAGCAGGGCAAAGCGCTTGATGCGCAGGTCATCATCGACTCAGACCTGCTGGATGAAGTTACCAGCATGGTGGAGTGGCCCGTTGCGCTGACCGGCAAGTTTGACGAGCATTTTCTGTCAGTTCCGCCTGAAGCACTGATCTCGTCGATGAAGAATCATCAGAAGACTTTTTACGTGCTGGATAAGCAGGGCAAAATGCTGCCTTATTTTGTAGCCGTAGCCAACCTGCACAGCAAAGACCCGGCACAGGTTATCGCGGGGAATGAGCGTGTCATCCGACCCCGCCTGGCAGACGCAGCGTTTTTCTACGAAACCGACCGCAAACAGCCGCTGGCGTCTCGCCTGCCACAGCTCGGCAGTATCGTGTTTCAGCAGCAGCTTGGCACAGTTGAACAGAAGTCTCGTCGTGTCGCTGAACTGGCAGTGTCCATCTCTCGGGAGCTCGGGCTTGATTCAGATTCATGTGAGCGCGCCGCGCTGCTGGCCAAGTGCGACCTGCTGACCAACATGGTTGGGGAGTTTCCCGAGTTGCAAGGCACCATGGGCTACTATTACGCCCTGCACGATGGCGAGACTGAGGCTGTAGCCCTGGCGATCACTGAACAGTATCAACCCAGATTCTCCGGTGACGCTGTTCCATCGAGCGAGACGGGTGCCGTACTGGCTGTGGCAGAGAAGCTCGACACCATATGTGGTCTGTTTGTCATTGGACAGCCACCCACTGGATCCAAGGATCCCTTTGCACTCCGTCGAGCGGCATTGGGTACGCTGCGCATTCTGGTGGAAAAATCCCTTGACCTGAATCTGGCGCAAGCGATCAAGCAATCACTTGCCAGTTATGAGGCGCAGGGTGTAAGCGTTGCCGCGGAAACCGGCAGTCAGGTATTTGAGTTCATGCTGGAGCGATTCCGGGCCTGGTATCTCGGCGAAGGCGTATCGACAGAAGTCTTCCAGGCCGTGATGGAGTTGAAGCCCGAAAGACCGCTGGACTTTGCGATGCGAGTTAATGCGGTTCAAAGGTTTTCGCAACTGCCTGAAAGTGCTGCACTGGCAGCGGCCAACAAGCGTGTGTCCAATATTCTACAGAAAGAAAAGCAGCAGCAAACCGAAGTTGACCAGGCTCTCCTGTCAGAAACCGCTGAAAAGGATCTTGCAAAAGCAGTTGCTGAAATGCGTGGTGTAATCGATCCGCTTTTCGAGAAGCGAGAATACACGCAGGGTCTTGAAAAGCTTGCAGCTATGCGACCTGTGGTTGACGCATTTTTTGATCAGGTGCTGGTGATGGCTGAAGATGACGCAGTTCGCCAGAACAGGCTGGCGCTGCTGTCCGAGCTTCGCGCCCTGTTTTTGGAGGTGGCTGACATCTCCAGCCTTCACCGAAGCTGACACACTATGACTCCCCGGGGGTCCAGGCTGATAATCCTCGATCGCGATGGTGTCATCAATGAGGATTCTGATGCTTTTATCAAGTCCGTCGCAGAGTGTGTGCCTGTCGAAGGCAGCATTGACGCGATTGCCAGACTTAGCCAGGCTGGGTATACAGTTGTAGTTGCCACTAATCAGTCAGGTATTGCCCGGGGCCTGCTTTCAGAGACAACGCTGTCACAAATTCATGCTTATTTATCAGGGCTGGTTGAAAAAGCCGGTGGACGTATCGCGGGTTTTTTTTATTGTCCTCATGGACCTGATAACAACTGTAGTTGCCGAAAACCAAGGCCTGGTCTGTTGTATCAGATTCGAGATGAATACGGCAGCGAGATCTCTGGCGTACCGGTAGTCGGCGACAGTCTGCGAGATCTGCAGGCGGCGCTGACAGCAGGCTGCACACCAGTTCTGGTTCGTAGCGGAAAAGGTGAGCGGACATTGGCAACGGGTTTGCCGCCTGAACTTGCTGACTGCCCCCAGTTTGCCAACCTGGCCGCGTTTGTTGACGATCTATTAAATTAACTGCCACAGGAAGTTGGCCTGCCGATATGTTTATGAAGTTCAGATCCTCACTGTTTTTCCTCGGCTATGCGACACTGACTTTTATAATCTCGTCTCTGGTCATTTTGCTGTTTTGGATTCTTCCGCCAAAGCGTCGTTTTTATCTTTACGCGCTCTGGTGTCGCCTGGTCCTGGCCTGGCTGAGACTCAGCTGTGGTATCAGCTACAACATAAGGGGCCTGGAACACATACCAGGCCACCCGGTCGTAGTACAGAGTAATCACCAGAGTACCTGGGAGACGATCTTCCTGTATCAGTTGTTTACACCCGTTTGCCCCATCCTGAAGAAGGAGCTGTTGGACATACCATTCTGGGGATGGGCACTGCGACTTCAGCAACCAATTGCCATCGACCGCAGCAAGCCACGAGAGGCTGGCAAGTCCTTACTATTGCAGGGAGCGGCACGGATAAAGGATGGTTTATCGATTTTGGTGTTCCCTGAAGGAACCCGGGCACGCACTGGCGCACTTGGAAAATTTTCCAGGGGCGGGGCGCAGTTAGCAGTTGCGACCGGCACGCCCATCATTCCTGTGCTGCACAATGCGGGTTACTGCTGGCCAGCCGGCACGACACTCAAGAAACCGGGCTGTATTGAGGTGCTGATAGGACCGCCTATTGCAGTCGATGGCAAAACAGCAAAAGAGGTAGCGGCCGAATTTGATTTGTGGATGAACACAAACAAATCAGCCGTTGGTCTGCAGTAAGACCAACGGCCGATGTTTGTCAGGCGACGTGTTACTTAGATGTCCAGATTCTGGACAGCCAGCGCGTTGGTTTCGATAAAGTCTCGTCGCGGATCCACCTGATCACCCATCAAGGTTGTGAATAGTTGGTCGGCACCAATCGCATCTTCAATTGTGACTTGCAGCATACGACGGCTCTCTGGATCCATCGTGGTTTCCCAAAGCTGATCTGGATTCATCTCACCCAGTCCCTTATAGCGCTGCAGGTAGTGACCCTTCATCGCATCATCGGTCAGCCACTTCAGCGCTTCGCTAAACGTTTGAATTTCCTGTGTTTTTTCGCCGCGCTTAACGTAGGCACCTGCTTCTATCAAGCCGTTGAGCATTTCACCCAGGCGGTTCAAGGCTCGGTATTCACCTGATCCGAAAAAGTCTTTGCTGAAGCGATAGTCACGAATTAGACCGTGCAGGCTGTGGCGAACCTGTGGCAGGAAGACATGCCGCTCTGGGTCTTCGTAGGCCTGAACATAGTAGTTCTGGGCCGTTTTGGGATGAAGTGATTCCATCGATTGCCACAACTGCTTAAGCCAGTTGGTCACGCCTTCTTCTGTGTAATCATCGCTGGTCAACACTGGCGTGAAGACCATCGCCTCAAGTATTTCAGAAGGGTAGAGGCGCTCCAGGCGTTTTATCATCGCGTATGTCGAGTTGTACTGCTTGACCATCGCCTCCAGGGCGTCCCCGGAAATAGCGGGTGCGTCTTTATTTACGTGGAGGGCCGCGCCATCCAGGGCTATCTGTGTTTGATACCGTGCCAGCTCTTCATCATCCTTCAGATACTGTTCCTGCTTACCCTTACGAACTTTATATAAGGGTGGCTGAGCAATATATACATAGCCACGCTCTACCAGCTCTCGCATTTGACGAAAGAAGAAGGTTAACAGCAGTGTTCTGATGTGTGAGCCGTCGACGTCGGCGTCCGTCATGATGATGATGCGGTGGTAGCGCAAACTGTCTGGCGAAAACTCATCCTTGCCGATTCCGCAGCCCAGCGCCTTGATCAACGTGCCAATCTCAGCAGAGCTCAACATTTTATCGAAACGTGCTTTTTCGACGTTCAGAATCTTGCCCTTGAGCGGAAGAATGGCCTGGTTTTTACGGTTTCGGCCCTGTTTTGCTGACCCGCCCGCTGAGTCACCCTCCACGATGTATATTTCTGAAAGAGCGGGGTCTTTTTCCTGACAGTCAGCCAGCTTTCCTGGCAATCCGGCCATATCCAGAGCGCCCTTGCGACGCGTCATTTCTCGGGCCTTTCGTGCTGCCTCACGAGCCCTGGCAGCATCGATCATTTTTCCAACAATCTGTTTGGCTTCATTGGGGTTTTCGAGGAGAAAGTCAGTGAAATGGGAGACCATCTCCTGCTCAACCGCTGTTTTAACCTCAGACGAAACCAGTTTGTCCTTGGTCTGGGATGAAAACTTCGGATCTGGCACTTTGACTGAGATAACAGCTGTGAGGCCTTCCCGAGCATCATCTCCGGTGGTAGTAACCTCTTTTCCTTTTTTGGCCGCGACTTCTTTGTCGATATAAGTTTTTAGTACGCGTGTCAGTGCACCGCGGAAGCCGGCCATATGAGTGCCGCCATCACGCTGTGGAATATTATTGGTGTAAGGGAAAATATTTTCCTGGTATGTATCATTCCACTGTAGCGCTATCTCTACACTTATGCCGTCTTCCGGCCGTTCTTTCTGGAAGTGAAATATCTTGTTGATGGGCGTCTTGTTGGTATTCAAGTATTCAACAAAAGCTCTCAGACCACCATCGTACTTGTAGGTATCTTTTTTGCCGCTACGCTCGTCAAAAAGATTAATGGTTACGCCGGCGTTCAAAAAAGCCAGCTCGCGAAGTTTCTTGGCGAGAATATCGTAGTGGAATTCGATGTTTTTGAAGGTCGCAGCGGAGGGTTTGAAGAAAGTCTCAGTGCCAGTGATATTGGTATCGCCTACGACTTTAAGAGGGGCCTGGGGCACACCGTGGACGTAGTACTGCTCATGAACTTTGCCGCCACGGCGAATTGTCAGCTTCAGTTCTTCAGAGAGTGCATTAACAACCGAGACACCGACGCCATGGAGTCCGCCCGACACTTTGTAGCTATTGTCGTCAAACTTTCCGCCGGCATGCAGGACGGTCATGATCACCTCTGCTGCAGAAACCCCTTCAGCATGCATTTCGGTAGGAATACCCCGCCCATTATCCGAGACGCTGATAGCCTCACCGACGTGGACTGTGACGTTAATTGCATCACAGTGTCCTGCCAGCGCCTCATCGATGGAGTTGTCGACCAGCTCGAATACCATGTGGTGCAGGCCTGTTCCATCCTCTGTATCACCGATGTACATCCCTGGTCGTTTTCTTACGGCGTCCAGTCCCTTCAGGACTTTGATGCTGGACGAATCGTAGGTTGATTCCTTAGTCATTCTGTTCTCCGCGTTGGGGTTCAAGCCGGGTGTATTTTACCATGTTCCACGTGGAACTTCCCCGGCTCACTAGAGCATATTTGTCTAAAGTCCGGCAGATCAGCAGGATCAATAGATGTTAGAAAACACTGCGCGCCAGTAGCAGCAAGTAAACTTAGTACTTTTTCCTGGTTATCGCGGTCAAGTTCCGCAGCGAGGTCGTCAACTAGGTATATGCAGTTATCGCGACGGGGCATTGCATCGGTCGAGTGACTTCGATAAAGCAGTCTACCAACCGCCAGCTTCAGACTGCAAACCAGCAACTTTAGCTGGCCACGGCTAAAGACCTCCGAGACTTTACCGCGACCAGGCATAGACAAGCTAAAGTCTCCTCTATGTGGGCCCGACATCGTCATGCCGTAACGAATATCTCTTGTACGTGATGACGACATCGCCTCTAACAGCCCTAGCTCGTCTTCCCAACCTCGCTTGTAGTCGAATTCGAGCTGGAAACCGGGCATCAAATTTTCAAGTGTTTCGATCAACACAGGACGCAGGGTTTTAAATAACTCGTTTCGGCCACGATGTATTGCTTCACCATGGCTGGCAGCTTCTTTCTCCCAAATTTCAATCTGCGATAAAAATTCCTTACCGAAGGTCCTGTCATTCACGTCCTTGATTTGCCGAAGTAGCGCGTTCCGTTGTGTAACTGCCCGCCGATACGCCCGCCAGGAATTCAGAAAGGAATGTTCCACGTGGAACATAGCCCAATCAAGAAAACGCCTTCGCCCTTTAGCAGGGCCTTCTAAAAGTGCAAGACTATCCGTATTTATAACCTGCAGAGGCAGCAGCTCTGCTACGTATTGCCAGTTTTTCTGATTTTCACCAAAGGCACGCAGCTCAGTTCTACCTTGTCGAGACTTGGTCAAGCCAATCCCACCATGCTCATATCCGGCAATATTGGAAACCACCAACAGCTCAGATTCTTCAGTATTTACCAGTGGTGCGATCTTATGAGTACGAAAAGACCGACCCACGCTCAGCACATGAATACTCTCAAGCAGACTGGTTTTACCGCTGCCGTTTTTACCAAAAATGAGATTAAAACCGGGGGAGGGGGAGAGATCGACCGACTTCAAATTTCTGAATCGGTCGACCTTATGGCGAACTATCACGGTCATGTCAGACCAGGGATAGCAGATTAAAGACGCATGGGCATAACAACATACAGGGCATCAGACGCCGAAACAGCTTCTACCAGGGCACTGCTGTTTGAATCCGCCAAGGTAAATTTGACCTTGTCGCTATCAAGAACGTTGAGCACGTCCAGGAGGTAACTCACGTTAAAACCTATCTCAAGCGTTTCACCCTTATACTCGATACCGACCGTATCCTCAGCTTCTTCCTGCTCCGGGTTATTTGCCACCACCTTCAGCTCATCATTGTTGAACTGAAGATGCACACCACGATACTTCTCGTTAGACAGAATGGATGCGCGATTAAAGGCCTGCCTCAACTCTGAGCGATCCCCAAGAACAACTTTGTCGCCACCCTTGGGTAGAACGCGCTGATAATCAGGAAACTTTCCATCGACAAGCTTGGAGGTAAAGGTAAAGTCGGTAAGCTTTACTCTTACATGACTGAGACCAAACATCAGAACCAATTGATCCTCTTCCGGCTCGGACAGCAATCGGGATAGCTCCAGCACACCTTTGCGGGGCACAATAATCTGCTGCAGTTCTTCGACGCCGGTCTCCACACCACTCGTGTGCATGGCAAGTCTGTGTCCATCGGTCGCAACGACTCTGAACCAGGAAGGGCCAACCTCAAACAGCATTCCGTTAAGATAGTAGCGAACATCCTGCTGAGCCATGGCGAATGCACAGGAATCAATCAGTGACTTTAACTCACTGCCCTGAAGACGGACTTCAAAGGTACCTGGCTCATCGCTGGTGACAGGAAAATCTGTAGCTGGCAGGGTAGCGAGCGTAAAGCGACTGCGGCCGGCTTTGACGACAAATTTGCTGTCGTCCACAGAGAAACCCAACTCGGAATCATCCGGAAGCGACTTACAGATATCGAGCAGCTTACGACCTGGAACAGTAACTTCTCCGTCACGCGCCCCATCGTTAACGCGAACCCTGCCAATCAACTCTACCTCGAGATCAGTCCCGGTAATTTCAAGTATGCCGTTCTTCAAAGTAAGAAGAACATTCGCTAACACCGGAAGAGTATGACGACGTTCGACCACGCCTGCTGCGAGCTGCAGTGGCTTCAGAATTGCTTCCCTGGTAATGGTAAATTGCATAGTCCTATCTCTGCTTCTACTGTGGGGGTTTCGAACATCAAACCAGGTTTACGTGGTCAGTGCTCTCAACAGGTTATTATAATCTTCTGCCAGATCCTGCGAACTACCGCGCAGATTCTTCACTTGTTTGCAGGCGTGCAACACCGTTGTGTGGTCACGACCGCCAAATGCCTCACCAATCTCTGGCAGACTATGATTAGTCAGCTCTTTTGCCAGACTCATGGCAATCTGTCTGGGTCTTGCAACCGAACGGCTGCGCCGCTTGGAAAGCATGTCCGACATCTTGATCTTATAGTATTCCGCAACTGAACGTTGAATGTTATCAATAGAGACCAATTTATCATGCAGCGCAAACAGATCCCTTAGTGCCTCTCGGACCAGATCGAGATCAATTCTGCGATTCACAAAATTTGCATGGATGATCACTTTCTTAAGCGCGCCTTCCAGCTCACGCACATGAGAGCGCAGTCTCTGGGCGATGAACATGGCAGCATCTCCAGGGAGCTCCACGTTACTCTGAGCGGCTTTATTTATCAGAATGGCAGCCCGGGTCTCAAGTTCAGGTGGCTCAACCGCCACACTTAAACCCCAGCCAAAGCGAGACTTCAGCCGCTCCTCTAAGCCATTGATTTCTTTATGATATCTGTCGCTTGTCAGAATAATCTGTTGTCCACCCTCCAAAAGCGCGTTGAAAGTGTGGAAAAACTCCTCCTGGGAACGCTCTTTCCCCGCAAAAAACTGAATGTCATCAATCAGCAATGCATCAACTGTTCGGTAGTAGCGCTTGAACTCATTTATCGCATTCAACTGCAGTGCTGTAACCATCGTCGCAACAAAAGTCTCTGAATGCAGATACACCACTTTGGCATCCGGTTTACGCGCTAAAAGATAATTTCCGATCGCGTGCATAAGGTGGGTTTTACCCAGACCTACACCACCATATATAAAGAGGGGGTTGTAAGCACCACCAGGATTCTCTGCTACCTGTAAGGCAGCCGCCCGGGCGAGCTGGTTAGACTTACCCTCAATAAAATTCTCGAAGGTGTTATCCCGATTCAGGGATCCTTTATGACGCAGCTTACCTTCAATTATCTGGTCCATCCTGTGTGAACCGCCAGCGCTCTTGCCAGGCCTGCGATCGCGCGTGGAAGCATGGTTTAGAGCACTGCCATTATTTTGGCTGTCGAAGCCTGAAGGGCTACCTTTTAGTGCATCACCATCCAACAGTGCTTTTGGAGACTCTAAGTCAGGAAGTACCAGCTTTCTTGCCGTAGGCGACGAACGGGACAATGCTGTACTCGTCACCACGCCACCCGGGCCACCAGGCGCCGGTGCTGAAGAACGTGAATGAGTACAATGAGACTGAATCTGCTGTCTGCCGGCGCCTACTTCGACGCTCACGTCCAACGCATCATCACCGCCATGGCGTCTTACCAACTCACAAATACGGGAATAAAACTTGTCTTTCACCCAATCCTGCACAAAACGATTAGGAGCAAAAAGCGTTAAGCCACTAGGGGTACTTTCTGCCTGTAGAGGTCGGATCCAGGTGTTGAACTGCTGCGACGGTAACTCATCCCGGAGATTGTCAACGCATTGTTGCCAGGTTGCTTGTTGCACGACTTTCACTGCCCTGTAGTCTGTTATTGTAGAACTGCTTTCTGAATAGGAAAGGAATTCTACCCTGCCAATACACAGTTATCCACATCTGAACGATCGAAAACAGAATATTTGGAAGAATACTTTTTTATATATTATTCAGAAACTTAAACAAATTAATCGCGAAATACGGGCCATACTCCAGAGAATAATAGATCGCATTGGCGTACAGTTATACACAGGATAAGCTGTGGATAAGTTGTGACTAAACAGGGTATAACAAACCTGAGCGATCGTCGGGCAAAAAAGCACTGTTTTCGCAACAAGTTACTTGCAACGTCACTGCAATCCCTATAAAATTCGCGCTCTTCGATTTACCGAACCAATTTACAGAATTACCTGGAAGACCATTATGAAAAGAACTTTTCAACCCAGCGTTTTGAAGCGTGCTCGCAGCCACGGTTTTCGTGCTCGCATGGCCACCCGCGGTGGTCGTCTGGTTATCAAGCGTCGTCGTGCTCGAGGCCGCGCCAAACTGTCTGCCTGATCGTTCTAACCCGGGCCGCATGTGACCAGCAAAGGTTTTGGCAAACAACTGCGGCTTCTTACTGCGTCTGATTTCAAACAGGTATTTGACCAGGCGCAGTACAAAGTCTCCTGTTCTCAATTTCTGATTCTCGCCATTGAAAATGGGCTTTCAGAACCCCGACTGGGGCAGGTGATTGCCAGAAAGAACATTCGACTGGCTGTTCAACGTAATCGAATTAAACGGTTGGTGCGCGAATCCTTTCGCCACCGTCAGCAATTGCTCAGCGGTCTGGATATCGTTATTCTGGCCAGACGCGGTCTGGATTCAACAGAAAATCCAGAGCTTACAGAGCTGCTGGAGAAACTGTGGCAAGATCTTATCCGACGACGCAACCGAAAGGCCGCACGCTAACGGGTAATTCTTAATGCTGGCAAAGATCGCTATCAAATTGATCTCCGTTTATCAGTGCACCCTGAGTCTGCTGATAGGCAACCAATGCCGATTCTACCCTTCCTGCTCCCACTATACTCAAGACGCCATTGTCACTCATGGTCTGGCTAAAGGGTGTATGATGGGCGCCAAACGAATTCTGCGTTGCCATCCCTGGCATCCGGGAGGCTATGACCCAGTCCCTGGCTGTCATCATCCAGCAGATAATTCCAACACCTCAACCAAATAAGTAGCTTTCGCACATGGATTACATTAAATACGCATTACTTGCCGGTCTGGCCGCTGTTTCCTACTTGTTGTTGCTGGAATGGCAACGTGATTACCCACCGATTGATTCGCGCCTCGACACGACTGTAGTGGAATCAACACCAGCAAATTCGGAAGCAGCTAACGCTGTAGCACTGGAAGATGTACCGGATGTACCAAGTACCAACAGTGACGATATCCCGGAAGTTAGCTCAGCCGTTGCCACAACAGACACTGTAAGCAGCCAGAGCAACGATCAGGACAGTCTGATCAGCGTGACAACCGATGTGTTGAACGTCACTATCAATCGTCGCGGCGGAGATATTGTTTTTGTTTCCCTGCCGGAACACGCGACTGAAATCGACCGTCCCGAAGACCCCTTTGTTCTGCTGGAGTCAAGCGGCAATCGCAATTACGTCGCTCAAAGCGGCCTGATCGGTGCTAACGGTATTGATGGAGGCACTCAGCGTCCGCTTTATTCTGTTTCCAGCTCTGACTTTTCTCTCAGCCCTAACCAGGAAACCTTGCAGGTGGATTTGACGCTGACTGATGAAAATGGTGTCGAAATAACCAAACGCTTCACCTTCAGACGTGGCGACTATCTGATTGATATCGCCTATCTGATAGACAATCCAACGCAGGCGCCCTGGCGCGCAAACATGTTTGGTCAGATCAAGCGCGGAAACTATGAGGATCCGACCCAGGGCAGCGGCTTTGGTATGGCAAGTTATCTCGGCTTTGCCACCACAACCAGCGAAGATAATTACCTGAAGATCCCCTTCGATGAGATCACGGGCAACCGCCCTGCATACGACATGCAGGGTGGCTGGGTCGCCCTGAGTCAGCATTACTTTATTTCAGTGTTCGTCCCGCCACAGGACATGAGCAATACCTATTCATTCCGACGCAACGCCCAGGGCGAGTTTATCGGCGGTTTCACCAGCCCGCAGTTTGAAGTTCCTGCCAACAGTAACGGTATGCAGCAGCTTTCTTTCTATGCGGGCCCCAAAGATCAGTACCGACTTGGTGAAATCGCACCGTGGCTGGATCGCACCATCGACTATGGCTGGTTGTGGTTTGTTGCATCGCCCATCTATTGGCTGCTGACACAGATCAATGACGTGATCGGCAACTACGGCTGGTCAATCCTTATCCTCACCCTGATCGTTAAAGCCGTGTTCTTCAAACTGTCGGCGACCAGTTATCGCTCCATGGCAAACATGCGTCGTGTCATGCCGAAAATGAACCAGTTAAAAGAGCGTTACGGTGATGACAAGATGAAGCTCCAGAAAGCTACCATGGAGCTATACAAAAAAGAGAAGATCAACCCCTTCGGCGGCTGCCTGCCGATGCTGGTCCAGATGCCGGTGTTTATCGCTCTGTACTGGGTATTACTGGAAGGTGTAGAGCTGCGTCATGCTCCCTGGATCCTGTGGATCAATGACCTGTCCGTGATGGATCCCTACTTTGTGCTGCCGTTGCTGATGGGTGCGTCCATGTATGTTCAATTTATGTTGAACCCGACACCCCAGGATCCTACCCAGGCCAAAATCATGAAGTTCATGCCGGTTGTCATGACCGTTTTCTTCCTGTGGTTCCCGGCCGGACTGGTACTGTACTGGCTTGCCAACAGCGTGCTCGGTATTGCCCAGCAGTGGTATATCACACGCAAGATTGATGCTGAATACGCCGCCAAGGAAGCTGCGCGCAGCTGATCAGTATGCTGAGCGCATCGGACACAGATACCATATGCGCAATCGCCACCCCGCCAGGACGCAGCGGGGTGGGTATTGTCCGGGTATCAGGTCCTGCCTGTCTGGCGATTGCAGCCAGGGTCCTCAAATTCTCTCCAACTCCGCGTCACGCGCATTACTGTCCTTTTTACAACGTCGATGACTCTGTCCTGGATCAGGGCATAGCGCTGTTTTTCCCTGGTCCCAATTCCTTCACAGGAGAAGACGTCCTGGAACTGCAGGGCCATGGCGGTTTTTATGTCCTAGATGCCTTACTGCAGACTTTGCTGCAGTCTGGCGCCCGCCTGGCACGACCGGGAGAGTTCACAGAAAGGGCGTTTCTGAACGACAAGCTCGATCTTGCCCAGGCTGAAGCTATCGCCGATCTGATCGACTCCAGCTCTGCTGAAGCCGCTCGGAGCGCCATGCGAACCTTGCAGGGGGAGTTTTCCAGGCTGATCGATTCGCTGGCCGACAAGATTGTTAACCTTCGTGTTTACCTTGAAGCCGCTATCGACTTTACCGATGAGGAAATCGATTTCCTGTCAGAAGGTCGCATCGGAGAAAAGTTGTCAGAGGTCAACCTGCAACTTGATCAGATCATGGCACAGGCACGCCAGGGCGCTCTGATCAGGGAGGGTATGGCGGTCGTCATCGTTGGCAAACCCAACGCAGGCAAATCGAGTCTGTTAAACGCTCTTGCTGGCAAAGACAGCGCCATCGTCACTGACATCGAAGGCACAACCCGCGATGTGTTGAGCGAACAGATCCATATTGATGGCATGCCTCTGCATATTACCGACACGGCTGGTCTTCGAGATAGCAATGATCCGGTAGAGCAGGAGGGCATCAGGCGGGCCATGAAAACGCTGGAGCAGGCTGACCGCGTTTTACTGATGGTCGACAGCAGCAGGGAAAACGTGGATAACAGCAACCTGTTTGATTACCTTAACAACACAATTCTTTCGCCCCTGTTGCCTGCAGTCGACAGTGCACGACTGACAATCATTCAGAATAAAGCTGACCTGACCGGGCTGGCAGCTGAACGAATCAATCCAGATGATGCACGACAGGCCACCATCATCCGCCTGGCCGCCAAACAACGACAGGGCATCGAACTGCTGCAACAACACCTGAAAGACTGTATGGGCTTCCAGGCAGCAGGAGAGGGTGGTTTCATCGCCAGACGTCGACATCTGGACGCCCTCAATAAAGCACAGCAATGCCTGCAACAGGCAATCTGGCAACTGGAACATCACGGGGCTGCTGAGTTGGTCGCCGAAGATTTGCGACACGCACACCAGCATTTGGGTGAAATCACGGGTGCATTCACCACAGATGACCTGCTTGGCAAGATTTTTTCCAGCTTTTGCATAGGAAAATAATCGCTGTCAGTAAGATGGCCGAAAACTGTGCATAACCTTAATATTTCTGTGAATAACTTTTTGATAAAAATCTCCCTTTTTGGGGCCTGTGGACAAACATCGCTTTAGCCAACAGCTTTACCACCTGGTGCAACCAGTTTGAGCATAGCTTGTGAAGAGACTTATACAGCTATCAGGTCTTTGTTTTATATAGATAATATTTGGTTCTCAACAGAAATGTAGCCGACCATTAATAACATCAATATCAATTCTTTATTTATCTATTAACTAAATAGATTATTTTAGTAATCAGTATTGTGAATAATATTTGCTTGTGGATTATTTTCGCCGCTAGCCCTTTAAATTTGTATTTGAGCGCTTATACTTAGCGACCCTTTACCGGTAACTGAAGACCTTATGGACTTTTCCAAACGCTATGATGTGATCGTGGTAGGTGGCGGACATGCTGGCACCGAGGCAGCCCTGGCGGCAGCCCGTTCCGGCGCGCAAACCCTGTTACTGACACACAACATCGAAACGCTGGGCCAGATGTCCTGTAATCCCGCCATTGGCGGTATTGGCAAGAGCCACCTTGTGCGTGAAATCGACGCGCTGGGCGGCGCGATGGCGCGCGCGACAGACCGGGCAGGTATCCAGTTTCGAGTACTCAACAGCAGCAAAGGGCCCGCTGTGCGTGCCACCCGGGCGCAGGCTGATCGCGTTTTGTACAAGGCCGCTATCCGAAGCATGCTTGAGCAGCAGGAAAATCTGGATATTTTTCAGCAGGCTGCCGACGATCTGATCATCAATGGCGAACAGGTCCAAGGTGTTGTTACACAAATGGGCGTGCGCTTTCATGCGCCGACGGTGGTACTGACAACCGGCACATTTCTGGGCGGTAAAATACATATTGGCCTGGAAAATTCAGCTGGAGGTCGAGCCGGGGATCCGCCTTCGATCAGACTGGCTGACCGTTTACGGGAGTTACCATTCAATGTGGGGCGGTTGAAAACCGGGACGCCACCACGAATCGATGCCCGTTCAGTTGATTTCTCCGTCATGCAGGCTCAACCCGGCGATACGCCACTACCGGTCATGTCCTTCATGGGTTCAGTGGACGACCATCCACAGCAGATCAATTGCTACATTACCGCTACCAACGAGCAGTGCCACGACATAATCCGCAGTGGTCTGGATCGATCTCCGATGTATACCGGCGTCATAGAGGGACTGGGCCCGCGCTACTGTCCGTCCATCGAAGACAAAGTCATGCGTTTTGCCGACAAAACCTCACACCAGATTTTTGTCGAACCGGAAGGTCTGACTACCAACGAACTGTATCCCAACGGTATTTCCACCAGCCTGCCATTCGATGTGCAGCTGCGAATGGTGCGTGAAATCAAGGGTTTTGAGAACGCACACATAACGCGACCCGGTTACGCTATCGAATACGACTTCTTCGACCCGCGTGATCTTAACTATTCGCTGGAAACAAAATTTATCAAGGGACTGTACTTCGCAGGTCAGATCAATGGCACGACAGGTTACGAAGAAGCCGGCGCGCAGGGTCTGCTGGCCGGCATCAATGCCGCCAGAGCCGCGCGAGGGCTGGAAAGCTGGTGTCCACGGCGCGACCAGGCTTACATCGGTGTGCTGGTAGACGACCTGATCAGCCTGGGAACCAATGAGCCATATCGCATGTTTACCAGCCGCGCTGAGTATCGGCTGATGCTGCGTGAAGACAACGCTGACCTTCGCCTGACGGAAGCCGGACGCGAGATGGGGCTGATCGACGATCAGCGCTGGGAAGCCTTCTGCCGCAAACAGGAGGGGATCCGGGATGAGCTGGCGCGACTGAAATCTACCTGGATTCAACCGGGTACTGACAAGGCGCAGGCAGTTGACCCGTTGCTGGAGAAACCGATCGCACGTGAATTCAGTCTGTCTGACCTGCTGGCGCGTCCCGATGTCACTTACCGGGGGCTGGCCAATGTGCTTGCTGAAACCAGTGCGGCCATGCCGGATCTTGATCCTCATGTTGCTGAGCAGGTTGAAATTCAGCTCAAGTACCAGGGCTATATAAACCGTCAGCAGGGCGAGATTGAAAAACTCAAGCGCCAGGAGAATACTCCGCTGCCGGCTGATCTGGACTACCAGCGTATGGATGGTCTTTCCAATGAGCTGAAACAGAAGCTGTTGGCTGCCCGGCCGGAATCGATAGCCCGTGCTGCGCGTATTCCCGGTATGACGCCAGCAGCTGTGTCGCTGCTGTTGATTCACCTGAAGAAGTATCAGGCGGTGAGAGACAAGCAACGTGCCTGACAAACAACTGCTGGCTCTGCTGCAGCGGGGCCAGGAAGAAATGCAGCTGGGCTTGTCGGAGTCACAGTGCCAGCAACTTATTTCATATGTTGAGTTACTCGACAAATGGAACAAGGCGTTTAACCTTTCAGCGATCCGCGACCCACAACAGATGGTATCTCGTCATCTGCTGGACAGTCTGACGCTGCTTCCACGCCTGCGCCACCTCCAACAGCAGAGCAGCGAGCCGCTGGTGCTGCTGGATGTCGGCACCGGTGGCGGATTGCCGGGAATCCCACTTTCCATCGCCTTGCCGGAAATGGCTTTTTATCTATTGGACAGCAATGGAAAAAAGACCCGTTTTCTGTTCCAGACGGTAACAGCCCTGTCACTTGGCAACGTCACGGTCGAGAACTGTCGCATCGAAAGCTACCAATGTGCCAAGCAAATTGATATTGTCGTCAGTCGAGCGTTTTCTTCGCTGTCTGATTTTGCCGCTGGCTGCCAGCATTTGTGTCAGCCTCATACCCGGCTACTGGCCATGAAGGGAGTTTATCCCGAAAGTGAACTGGCGGAACTGTCTGCCGACTGGCAGGTAGTGGCAAGCCAGCCGCTGTCGGTGCCTGGCTGCGAGGGTGAACGACAACTAATTGAATTGATGCAGAACCCGACGATCTGACACTCACGCAGGTGACGCAGGTGACAAAAATACTGGCAATCGCCAACCAGAAAGGTGGCGTAGGAAAAACAACCACTTCGGTCAATCTGGCTGCATCCCTGCAGGCTACCAAACGCAAAGTACTGCTGGTCGACATGGACCCTCAGGGCAATGCCACCATGGGAAGTGGTGTAGATAAAGCTGAGCTGGAATACTCCGTTTACGATGTGCTGATCGGCGAGGCCGATTTTGATCAGGCCAGAGTGACTGCGCCAGAGGCAGGCTTTGACATGTTGCCGGCAAACGGCGACCTGGTGGCTGCCGAAATAGAATTGCTGGAGATGAACGAGCGAGAAAGTCGCCTCAAGAATCTGCTGGCAAAGATTCAGGACCGTTATCACTTCATCGTTATTGACTGCCCGCCGTCGCTCAACATGTTGACCCTAAACGCGCTGGTGGCAGCGCAGGGCGTCATCATCCCTATGCAGTGTGAATACTATGCGCTGGAGGGGCTTTCTGCATTGATGGACACCATCGCGGCGGTCAGTGAGACACACAACCCGCAGCTCAAGGTCGAAGGAATTCTGCGAACCATGTACGATCCGCGCAATAAATTGACCACTGAAGTGTCCGGTCAATTATTCGACCATTTTGGTGATCGTGTCTATCGCACCGTGGTGCCACGTAATGTCAGGCTGGCAGAGGCGCCAAGTTATGGCATGCCGGTACTTCAGTACGACAGGCAGTCGCGCGGAGCAATCGCCTATCTGGCGCTTGCCGGAGAGATGCTGCGACGAAATGAGCAGCAGGCGATCGCCTGATTGAACCATCAAGAATTTGACTGAGCTGAGGCAGCCAGTAGAAGCAATCAAGGAACAAGCATGTCAGGAAAGAAGAAACTGGGCCGTGGACTGGACAAATTGCTGGGGGGAGCGACAACCGTCAGACGTGAAGCAACACCCGATGTCAGCGACGCTAAGACCCTTACCCCGGGTGAGACTCTCACCGACCAGACTCTCCGTCACCTGCCTGTTGATCTGATCCAGCGCGGCAAGTATCAACCGCGCACCGATATGCATCAGGAAGCCCTGCAGGAGCTGGCGGAATCGATCAAGGCCCAGGGCGTCATGCAGCCAATCGTGGTTCGCCCGATTTCAGATGACAAGTTCGAGATCATTGCTGGCGAACGCCGCTGGCGTGCCACGCAACTGGCGGGCCTGGATACCATCCCCGCCGTGATCAGACTGGTGGGCGACGAATCAGCCATCGCCATGGCGCTGATCGAAAACATCCAGCGTGAAAACCTTAACCCGATTGAAGAAGCCACCGCGCTGAAGCGCCTGCAGGAAGAGTTTAATCTGACACAGCAGGAAGTGGCAGACGCAGTCGGCAAATCCCGTACAACCGTAACCAATCTGTTGCGACTGATGTCACTGACCCCGGATGTCCGCCTGATGCTTGAGCGTGGCGACCTGGAAATGGGACATGCCCGGGCATTGCTGGCGCTGACCGACGACGCGCAGAGTGATGCCGCCAAAACGGTCACCGGCAAAGGTTTATCTGTACGCCAGACTGAAGAGCTGGTGCGCCGACTGAGCACAGAACCCAACAAGCCCAAGCCTGAGCCCCAGCGCGAAGATCCAGACATCAAGCGACTGGAAGAAAGCCTGTCAGAACGCGTTGGCGCACGTGTCCAGATTCAACATGGCCCCAAAGGTGCAGGCAAAGTGACGCTGCGCTACAACAGCCTGGATGAATTGGACGGAATTCTGGCACATATTAAGTAATTAGCAGCGATTAGCGTGTTGATACTGTGCACCAAAATACCTATAATGCGCACCTCTAAAGGGGAACGGACGCCAAGAACAAGAGAGCTTTTGACGACCAGTGACAGACATGTCAACGATAAAAGCTCCTCCCATATATAAAGTTGCAGCCTTCCAGCTGTTGTTTTTGTTGCTAATCAGTGTTTTAGCAGCGATTCTGGCTGGCTGGGTCAGTGCGTATTCTTTACTGATCGGTGGTTTGATTTCTTTGATTCCGGGCACGCTGTTTGCGAGCCGGGTTTTCAAGTACCGGGGCGCGAGAGCGGCCCAAATGATCGCGCGAGAGGTTTACCGCGGCGAGGCCATAAAATGGTTTCTTACCGGGTTGGGTTTTGCACTGAGCTTTATATACGTAGAACCCTTGAATGTAGTGGCTTTATTTTCAGGATTTGTCCTGGTTCATCTGGCTGGCGTCGTAGTGTTTGTACGCCTGATCAGGTCGCCGGACAACTCGTAAAATCGGCGAACTGACAAGTACATAACGACTCATGGCAGAATCAAACTCAGCAGGCTTCACCCTGCCCGAATACGAAAGCGGCACCGAATACATCGGCCACCACCTGGGATTCCTGAAATACGGTCAGTTGCCCGACGGCAGCTGGGGCTTCGCGCACAGCATTGAAGAAGCCAACGCAATGGGGTTCTGGTCCATCCACGTTGACTCCATGTTGATGTCGGTTCTACTTGGCATCATTTTCATGGGCCTGTTCTACTTCGTCAGCCGCAAAGCCACGTCCGGTGTTCCAACTGGTTTACAGAACGGCGTGGAATTTCTGGTTGAAATGGTGCAGGGCACCATTAAAAACACCTTCTTTGCCAAAAATAATCTGATCGGTCCGCTGTCGCTGACCATCTTCTGCTGGATCTTCATGATGAACCTGATGGATCTGGTGCCGGTGGACTGGATTCCACTGCTGGCGCAGGTGATCGCTCAGGACAGTCATTTGTACTTCAAGGCTGTACCGACCACCGATATCAACATCACAGCTGCTTTCGCGCTGAGTGTGTTTATACTGGTCATTTTCTACAGCATCAAAATCAAGGGCATGGGTGGCTTCCTGGGCGAATTTGCCTTCCACCCCTTTGGCAAGTGGGCCCTGCCGCTGAACCTGGTGATGGAAATCCCCAGCTTCCTGGCCAAACCGGTCTCACTGGCACTGCGTCTATACGGCAACCTGTTTGCCGGTGAAATGATCTTCCTGGTAATTGCACTGGTTGGCTGGTTCCAGCTGCCGCTGCACTTTGCCTGGGCCGTGTTCCACATCCTGATCATCACGCTGCAGGCGTATCTGTTCATGATGTTGACCATTGTTTATCTGAACCAGGCTCATACCAAGCCAGAGGCTCATTAAACGCTTTTAGTTAGACCTTTAAGATCAGCAAAACCTTTAGATCAACCTTTAGTGAAACTTGGAGAAAAAAATGGAAACTATTCAGGCATTTTCAGCAATCGCAATTGCCCTCATCTTCGGTCTGTGTGGTGCTGGCACCGCGGTAGCTTTCGGTAACCTGGGTGGCAAGTTGATTGAAAGCTCAGCACGTCAGCCAGAACTGGCGCCAAAACTGCAGGTTCAGTTCTTCCTGGTTGCTGGTTTCGTTGACGTAATCTCCATCATCGGCGTGGGTGTATCGTTCCTTGTTATGTTCGCGAACCCATTCATGGGCTAATCACGCGCTTGAAGACTAGCTTCAAGCCACGCGAATACTGACGCAGAGGTAACAACATGAATCTTAACGCAACCATAATCGGCCAATCGATTGCCTTTGCCGTGTTTGTATGGTTCTGCCTGAAGTATGTGTGGCCACCGATCACACAGGCACTGGCGGAGCGGCAGAAGAAAATCGCCGAGGGTCTGGAAGCGGCGGATCGTGCCCAGCGTGATCTGAGCCTGGCTCAGAACAAGGCGGCCGATGATCTGCGCGAAGCCAAGATCAAGAGCGCCGAAATCATCGATATGGCGAACAAACGCGCCAACCAGATCGTTGATGAAGCCAAAGAAAAAGCACGTGACGAAGGGCAGCGCCTGATTGCTGGCGCCAAAGCTGAAATCGAAATGGAAGTTCAGCGCGCCAAAGAAGAGTTGCGTGCACAAGTCGCAGCCATTGCCATTGCGGGTGCCGAGAAGATTCTCGAAAGCTCAGTGGACAAGGCTGCCAACGAAGAGCTGGTTAAGAAACTCGCTTCTGAGTTATAGGCGAATAAACGATGGCAGAGTCAATTACATTAGCCCGGCCCTATGCCAAAGCAGCATTTGAAGTTGCCCTGGCAGACAAGGCACTGGCGCAGTGGTCAGAAATGTTGACCACATTGGCCGCAGTCAGCGCCGACGCCAAAGTCAGCAGCCTGTTGAAAAACCCGGCACTGACTGCAAAGCAGCAATCCGATGCCCTGCTGGAGATCTGCGGTGACGCAATCTCTGACAAAGGTCAGAACATGATCAAACTGCTGGCTGAAAACCGCCGGTTGGGCCTGGTGGTCCAGATCAGACAGATCTTTGAGGTATTCAAAGCGGCCCAGGAAAAGAGCATCGATGTAGATGTTGCCACTGCGTTCGAGCTGAGTGACGCGCTGGTGGAGCAATTGACACAGGCATTGCAGAAACGCCTGGATCGTCAGGTCAAATTGCACGCCCATGTCGATCAGCGACTGATCGGAGGCGCCGTTATTCGAGCAGGTGATACTGTCATCGACAATTCTGTTCGAGGAAAACTGAACAAATTAGCCGAATCATTGAGTTCCTAGACCACCTGGGAATGAGGGAAAAAGCATGCAACAACTGAATCCGTCAGAAATCAGTGAAATTATCAAGCAGAGAATCAACAGTCTCGACGTTTCTGTGCAGGCCAAAAACGAAGGTACTATTGTCAGCGTTTCTGACGGTATCGTACGTATTCATGGTCTCGAAGACGTCATGTACGGTGAGATGATCGAATTCGATGGTGGCCTGTTCGGTATGGCACTTAACCTGGAGCGTGACTCCGTGGGTGCAGTCGTACTGGGTGACTATCAGGGTCTGGCAGAAGGTCAGTCCTGCCGTTGTACCGGTCGTATTCTGGAAGTACCGGTCGGACCGGAAATGGAAGGTCGAGTCGTTGATGCGCTGGGTAACCCCATCGACGGTAAAGGTGCAATTGACGCCAAGCTGACCGCTCCGGTAGAAAAAGTGGCACCTGGTGTAATCGCGCGTCAGTCAGTTGACCAGCCAGTGCAAACCGGTCTGAAAGCAATCGACGCGATGGTGCCGATTGGTCGTGGTCAGCGTGAGTTGATCATTGGTGACCGTCAGGTTGGTAAAACAGCCGTAGCCATCGACGCCATCATCAACCAGAAAGGCAAAGGCGTTAAGTGTGTCTACGTTGCGATTGGTCAGAAGCAGTCTTCTATCGCCAACGTGGTAAGCAAGCTGGAAGAGCATGGCGCCATGGAGTACACCGTAGTCGTTGCCGCTTCTGCTTCAGATCCCGCCTCCATGCAATACCTGGCACCTTACTCAGGCTGCTCCATGGGCGAGTACTATCGTGACCGTGGTCAGGACGCACTGATCATTTATGATGACCTGACCAAACAGGCCTGGGCCTATCGTCAGATCTCTCTGCTGCTGCGTCGTCCGCCAGGCCGTGAAGCGTATCCTGGTGACGTATTCTACTTGCACTCACGTTTGCTGGAGCGTGCATCACGCGTTAACGCCGACTATGTAGAGCAGTTTACCAACGGTGAAGTGAAAGGCCAGACTGGTTCACTGACAGCACTACCAATTATTGAAACACAAGCTGGTGACGTATCTGCTTTTGTTCCGACCAACGTGATTTCCATCACCGACGGTCAGATCTTCCTGGAGACCGACCTGTTCAATGCCGGTATTCGTCCTGCGATCAACGCGGGTCTGTCGGTATCCCGGGTAGGTGGTGCGGCTCAGACCAAGATCATCAAGAAGCTCGGTGGTGGTATTCGTATCGCCCTTGCTCAGTATCGTGAGCTGGCAGCATTTGCCCAGTTTGCATCTGATCTCGACGAAGCGACCCGCGCTCAGCTGGAACACGGTCAGCGCGTAACCGAGCTGATGAAGCAGAGCCAGTACACACCGCTGTCAGTTGCGGAAATGGGTCTGGTACTGTTTGCTGCCAACGAAGGCTTCCTGAAAGATGTAGAGCTTCAGAAAGTTGTAGCCTTCGAAAAAGCACTGCTGTCTTACGCTAACAGCCAGCACGCAGAACTGCTTGCCAGCATCAACCAGAAACCAGACTACAACGACGAGATTGCTGCCAAGTTCAAGGCTTTGATCGAGCAGTTCAAATCAACTCAGACTTGGTAAGACCAGGACCTGGATAGATAAGGTAGGCGGTGAATTATGGCTGGTGGTAAAGAGATTCGAGGCAAGATCTCCAGCATTAACAATACGCAAAAGATTACCAGTGCCATGGAAATGGTGGCTGCATCCAAAATGCGTAAGGCGCAGGACCGTATGGCCGTAGGCAAACCCTACGCCACACATATCCGGAATGTAATCGGACATGTTGCCAACGCGAATCCGGAGTATCGTCACGTCTATTTCACCAACCGTGAAGTAAAGCGTGTTGCCTACATCGTTGTGTCTACAGACCGTGGCTTGTGCGGCGGTCTGAACATCAACGCATTCAAGGCAACCGTCAAGGATGTGGCTGAATGGCGTAAACAGAATGTCGAAGTGGAATTCTGTGCAGTTGGCGCCAAGGCAGCGGCCTTCTTCAACAGCTACGGTGGCAAAGTGGTTGCTTCGGTTCGTGGTCTGGGTGACGCACCCGAGCTCAACCAGGTAATTGGCGCCGTGAAGGTGATGCTGGACAAGTTTGAGAATGGTGAAATTGACCGGCTGTATCTGGTCAGCAACCAGTTCGTCAACACAATGACTCAGAAGCCTGTTGTTGCTCAGCTGCTTCCGCTGGAAGCATCCGACGACTCTGAACTGAAGCATCATTGGGACTACATCTACGAACCTCAGGCCGAAGCGCTGCTGAATGGCCTGTTGACGCGCTACCTAGAAACTCAGGTGTATCAGGCAGTCGTGGAAAATATTGCCAGTGAACAGGCAGCGCGAATGATCGCGATGAAGAACGCAACTGAAAATGCCGGTGAGCTGATCGAGAAACTGGGCCTGATCTACAACAAGGCACGTCAGGCATCGATCACGCAGGAGCTGTCGGAAATCGTCGGTGGCGCGGCAGCGGTTTAAGGCTCACAGCATAATCAGTCATTAACAGAATTGAAGATCAGGAAAATTTAAGAGGAACCGGACATGAGTAGCGGTCGTATCGTACAAATTATCGGTGCAGTTATCGACGTACAATTCCCTCGGGAAGAAGTACCTCGTATCTATGATGCACTGTCCGTCGAAGGCGGCGAAATCACACTTGAGGTGCAGCAGCAGTTGGGCGACGGCATCGTACGTACCATCGCGATGGGCAGTACCGAAGGTCTGCGTCGTGGACTGGATGTGACCAATACAAAGGCGCCTGTTTCAGTACCGGTTGGTAAAGAAACACTGGGCCGTATCATGGACGTACTGGGTCGCCCGATCGACGAGCGCGGCGACATCGGTGAACAGGAGCGTATGCCCATTCACCGTAAGGCTCCTGCTTACGATGAGCTGTCAGCATCCAATGAACTGCTGGAAACAGGCATCAAGGTTATCGACCTGATCTGTCCGTTTGCCAAAGGTGGTAAGGTTGGTCTGTTCGGTGGTGCCGGTGTTGGTAAGACCGTTAACATGATGGAGCTGATCAACAACATCGCCAAGGCTCACTCTGGTCTGTCAGTATTTGCTGGTGTGGGTGAGCGTACTCGTGAAGGTAACGACTTCTATCACGAAATGCAGGAATCCAAGGTTATCGACATGGATGACCTGACCAACTCCAAAGTGGCGATGGTTTACGGCCAGATGAATGAGCCGCCCGGTAACCGTCTGCGTGTGGCACTGACTGGTCTGACCATGGCCGAAAAATTCCGTGACGAAGGTCGTGACGTACTGTTCTTCGTCGACAACATCTACCGTTACACACTGGCCGGTACTGAAGTATCTGCACTGTTGGGTCGTATGCCTTCAGCGGTAGGTTACCAGCCAACACTGGCGGAAGAGATGGGTGTACTGCAGGAGCGTATTACTTCCACCAAGACCGGTTCCATCACGTCAATCCAGGCCGTTTACGTACCTGCGGACGACTTGACCGACCCGTCACCAGCGACCACTTTCGCTCACCTGGACGCAACCGTGGTACTGTCACGTTCCATCGCCGAGCTGGGTATCTACCCGGCGATTGACCCGCTGGATTCCACCTCCCGTCAGCTGGATCCGCTGGTTATCGGTCAGGAGCACTACGAAGTAGCGCGTGGTGTGCAATCAGTTCTGCAGCGTTACAAGGAACTGAAAGACATCATCGCGATTCTGGGTATGGACGAACTGTCTGAAGAAGACAAGCAGATCGTTGCCCGTGCTCGTAAGATCCAGCGCTTCCTGTCTCAGCCATTCTTCGTGGCAGAAGTATTTACCAACACACCCGGTAAGTACGTTTCTCTGAAAGACACGATTGCTGGCTTCAAAGGCATTCTGAACGGCGATTACGATCACATTCCGGAGCAGGCCTTCAACATGGTCGGCACCATCGAAGAAGCCGTGGAAAAAGCAGCCAAGCTCAAAGGCTGATGCCAACCCGGGCCCAGGCAGCAGGAAACCGCTGCCTGGCGGTAAGCCCTGACAGCGTTGCAAAGAGATAAAGATTATGGCGATGACTATGCATTGTGACATCGTAAGTGCAGAAAAACAGATTTTCTCTGGCCTGGTAGAAATGGTAGTAGCTACCGGTACCCTGGGTGATCTGGGTGTGGCCCCAGGCCATGCGCCGCTGCTGACCGAACTGATTCCCGGCCCGGTACGTTGCGTGCTGCGCGATGGCGGTGAGGAAATCTATTATGTTTCTGGCGGCTATCTGGAAGTACAGGCAGGAACGGTTACGGTTCTGGCTGATACGGCAATCCGTGCTGGAGACGTAGACGAAGCTGCTGCCCAGCAGGCAATCGAAGACGTACAGAAAGCCATTGCGAATAAAGACTCAGAATTCGAGTACTCACGTGCGGCGACACAGCTCGCTGAAGCCGTGGCTCAGTTGCGTGCTTTGAAACAGCTTAAGAAATAACATTGAATACATGATCGACCTTGTCTAACAGGGTCCAATCACGGTAAAAAGGGTAGCCAGAGTGCTACCCTTTTTTTTGGATCAAATAAATGAATACAGATGTCATTGTGCTGGCTGCGGGTAAAGGCACCCGCATGTACTCCGACAAACCTAAAGTATTGCACGAGCTTGCCGGGCGACCCATGCTCACTCATGTTTTGCATGCCGCCAGGCAGCTCCAGGCTCGCAAAACATGCGTCGTAACAGGTTTTCAGTCTGATCTGATCCGAAATCATTATTCTTCGGCCAACGATGTCGGCAATCTTGTCTGGGTTATGCAATCAGAACAGCTGGGCACTGGGCATGCAGTCATGCAGGCAGTACCAGAGCTGACCGATGATGACGCCATTGTTTTGATTCTTTACGGCGATGTGCCGCTGATTCAACCTGAATCCCTGCGAGGATTGACTGAGCTGGCAGAAACGCACGGGATCGCCGTGCTTACTCTGCAAACCGAAAACCCTTTTGGTCTGGGACGCATTCTGCGCAATGATGACGGACATGTTGTAGGCATTGTTGAGGAGAAAGACGCCACGGACGAGCAGCGCCAGATCAAGGAAATTAACACAGGCATTATGGCGTTCAGGGCCGGGCTGCTGAAAAAAACACTAACCCAGCTCAATACCAATAATGCGCAAGGGGAATATTACCTGACAGACACTGTCGCAATAGCGAATGCTGCAGGTGTCACAATCGCTGCTCTGCAGACTCAGGACGAACACCAGGTGCAGGGCGTCAACAATCGACTCCAGTTAGCTGAACTGGAGCGCGCCTACCAAACCCGCAAAGCACGCGAATTAGCACTGAAAGGGGTAACCATCATGGACCCTGGTCGCGTCGATATACGTGGTGAGGTCACCATCGGTCGCGACAGCATGCTGGACATTAATGTGATCCTGCAGGGTAAAGTCAGCATTGGCGATAACGTCGTTATAGGGCCCAATGTCACAATCATCGACAGCAGCATTGGTAACAACGTTCACATACTGGCAAACAGTCATATTGAAGGTGCTACCCTATCTGATAGCAGTCACGTTGGACCATTTGCGCGTTTGCGACCGGGCACAGCACTGGGTACCGGCAGCAAGATCGGCAACTTCGTTGAAACCAAAAAAGCGACACTTGGCACTGGAAGCAAAGTAAATCATCTAAGTTATATTGGTGACTCTGAGATTGGTGAGCACGTCAACGTAGGTGCAGGCACTATCACCTGTAACTATGACGGTGTTAACAAAGCTAAAACCGTCATCAAGGATGGTGCGTTTATTGGTTCCAATACCGCACTCGTCGCGCCCGTCACGGTAGGCAGACAAGCGACCGTGGCTGCAGGATCAGTCATTACCAGCGACGTACCAGACAAGGACCTGGCGGTCGCCAGAGGTCGGCAGAAGAATATCAGTGGCTGGCAGCGCCCAGTCAAAAAGTAACTCAATAAAAAGGACTAAATCATGTGCGGTATTGTTGGAGCAGTCGCTCAGCGTGATGTTATTGGCATTCTTCTTGAGGGCCTGAAGCGCCTTGAATACCGTGGATACGATTCTGCAGGAGTTGCGGTTTTTGACAAAACCAGCTCCACGATAAACACCGTCAAAGCCGTTGGCAAGGTAAAGGAACTGGTCGACAAGGTTGCTGGAAGTGGCATCGAAGGGAGAACCGGCATCGCACACACACGCTGGGCGACTCATGGCGTACCCAGCGAAAGCAACGCCCACCCCCATATCTCTGGTGCAAAACTTGCGCTGGTGCATAACGGAATCATTGAAAACCACAACGAACTACGCAATGAACTCAAAGCCGCCGGCTATACATTTGCCTCAGACACAGACACTGAAGTGGTGGTACACCTGCTTCGCCAGGTAATGGAAGGTTCGGATATGGATCTGCTGGCAGCTGTTCAGAAGATTGTTCCTCGCCTGCACGGTGCTTATGGCCTCTGTGTCGTCAGTGCGGACGAGCCGGAAACACTGGTGGTCGCCCGCAGTGGCAGTCCGCTGGTTATTGGCTGTGGCATCGGCGAAAACTTCGTAGCATCTGACCCCCTCGCTCTTGGTCAGGTTACCGACCGCTTCATCTATCTGGAAGAAGATGATGTTGCGGAAATTAAACGCGATAGCATTCGAATATTCTCGGGTGACAAACCCGTCGACCGCAAAATTACTAGAATCAGAAGTGAAATCGACGAAATTGAAAAAGGTGAGTTTGGCCACTTCATGCTCAAAGAGATTTATGAGCAGCCTGCCGTTATCAAAAACACTCTCAGTGGACGTATTAGCGACCGACATGTGCTTGAAGAAGCGTTTGGCGTCAAGGCTCGTGAAATCTTTGACCAGATAAACAACATACAGATCGTTGCCTGTGGCACCAGCTTCCATGCCGGTCTGATTACCAAATACTGGCTGGAAGACATTGCTCGCTTGCCCTGCCAGGTTGATATTGCCAGCGACTACCGCTACCGCAATATTATTGTTCGGCCCGGCACACTTTTTGTAACAATTTCACAGTCGGGAGAAACTGCAGATACCCTGGCTGCGCTGCGCTACGCGAAAGAACTGCCCTACGTGGCGAGACTGGCAATCTGTAATGTTGCCACCAGTTCGCTGGTTCGTGAATCTGATTTTTCGTTGTTGACGATGGCCGGTCGTGAGATCGGTGTTGCGTCCACCAAAGCGTTTACCACACAACTGGTTGCTCTGTTCCTGCTCTCTCTGGTACTCGGCCGACGCAATGGTCTCAGCGAAACCGCCGAGGCTGCTTACGTGAAAGATCTTCAGAATCTGCCGGAGCTGATCAGGAGCGTGTTGAAGCAGGACAAGCCAATTCAACAGCTGTCCATAAACTTTGCCGACAAGAACCACGCGCTTTTCCTTGGACGTGGCCCGCAATACCCGGTTGCCAAGGAGGGTGCGCTTAAACTGAAAGAAATTTCGTATATACACGCCGAAGCCTATCCCGCGGGAGAGCTGAAACACGGACCTCTAGCCCTGGTAGATGACAAAATGCCTGTTGTCGCCGTGGCGCCCAATGATGAGTTGCTGGGTAAGCTGAAAGGAAACCTGGCAGAGGTGAGCGCGCGCGGCGGCAAGTTGTTTGTGATTGCGGATGAATCCGCAGGCTTTGACGATGAGCGTGAGTACAAGTTGATCAGGTTACCGGCAGTACCTGATGCACTTGCACCCATCGTATACACCATCCCGCTGCAGCTGCTGTCCTATCATGTAGCGATTCTTAAGGGAACGGATGTGGATCACCCCCGCAATCTCGCCAAATCGGTGACAGTTGAGTAATAGATCTTAACCTTCCTAGCCATTTGGCTAATTGTTTTTGTTTCGCTCTGAGACATTTGTGTGACTGGTGACAGTACTTGTAGAGCGAAACAAAAACATACCTTTCGGGGCATGGCTTTTGTGACGATCGTATCGTAACATCGGGAGTTCATATCTGCTTTAACCAATTGTTATTGTTTGGATAAAGTAGTCTGATGGCCCTGGCCATTGTATAACCGCCCGGTGGAACGATACGTGCAATCTAGCCAAGATAGCGCTGAAGAAATAGCCACAGCCATAAGCCGTGGAGAGAGCCAGGCAGAAGCCCTGCTGGTTGAGCGTTATTATCGGATAGTGTTGTACATTCTGAAAAAGCGAACCAAGGATGAAAACCAGGCGCGCGACCTATGTCAGGAGACGTTTCGTATTACGCTGGAACGCTTGCGGGCAGAACCGTTGGCGGACCCTGAAAAATTACCCGCCTTTCTGCACAGTGTAGCGATAAAGCTATGTATCGCCGACGGACGAAAGGCGGCCAGAAGACAGACTTATGCGGACAGCGACTTTATTGACCAGTTTGCTGACCAGAATTCGGATCAGTTTACACAGCTGGACCGTGAGAGAGCAGCAGCAGCAGTAAGGTCACTGCTCGACGAACTGGAAAACGAGCGCGATCAGAAGATTCTGAGGCGCTATTACATAGATGAACTGGACAAACAGATTATCTGCGACGAACTGTCATTGAGTCACCGTCACTTTGACAAAGTGATATCAAGGGCAAGAACTCGTTTCAAGGAGCTGATTGAGACCAGAGGCCGGATTAGTTAGCCGGGGTCAGTCAGTTCAGGAGGGTAGCGAGCATGCTTGATGAAAAAAGCGATGTTCGACATGAGATGATTGATGCGTATCTGCGTGACACTCTGCCCGATGAGGAGCGTGCACAGGTAGAACTGTGGATGCTGGAAGATTCGCAGTTCCACGAGCAGGTCCGTCAGGCAGAGCTCATGCTGGCCTCATTCAGTCAGCTGGAAGAATCCGCATCAGCATCAATTCACTCTATAAAACCTGCGGATCAGAATCAAACGCACATATCATTTAAGCAATGGATAGCGCAGCCACTGTCGATGGCGGCATCGGTGTTACTCGCTGTAGCAGCTACCCTGCTGATCCGCGGGGGTAATCAGTTACCCGACGGTGTTTCACTGTCCAATGGGCTCGCCTTGAACTCCGTGACCACGCTGCAATCAACCCGCAGCGCGGGTACTGAAATTCAACTAAGTGGCGACACGCAATTACTGCAAATCGATGTTGGTATTAGCCTTGACGATGCGCCTTACCAGGTATTGCTTACGCACGAAGACGGTAATCCACGCTTTGAGTTTCAGCTGCATGCAGATGCCAACGGAATGGTCCGGCTTCTGACACCCGCAGATCTCGCAGGCCGTTATCTGTTGAGCGTTCAGCAATCAGGCAGTAGTGGTCAGTCTGAACAGACTTACCTGCTCGAAATCAACGGATAGTCCTAACTAACTCTACCTACGGGCCAGGAGTGCTGCCATGGAACTAGTGCGAGGTCTCAATGAAAAAGGGCAATTCAAGACCTTACCTGACGGCGTCAAGCTCTACACGCTGTTCAATAACGATGTTCCGCAGGCAGACTTTGACGCTACTGATTTGCGCAAGCTGGGCGCCGCGATGCGGGACCTGCAGGCCTCCAACGTGTCAGCAATGGCTGGCTATACCTATCTTGGACAGTTTCTGGCTCATGACCTGAGTCGACTGCGAATTGAGGGACATAATAAGACTGTTAAATCGTTCACCACTGACATCCTGCGCAGCGATGTCAGTTGCGTACTGGATCTCGGCAGTGTTTACGATGGAGCTTTACCCGGCAGTTTGATGCGAAAAAACGGCACTGCCTTTATGGCCCTGGGCAATGCGCAGGTTACTGATGGGCCCGACCTTGTAGGTTACGACCTGCCTCGCAACGGCTTGCGAGCCTGTATCGGGGATGACCGTAATGACGAGAATCTCATCGTTTCCCAGCTGCACGTTCAGTTCCTGAAACTTCATAATTTATTTGTCAGGGAAATAAGTCACGATCAGCCGGGGCTTGGCACTGAATCGCTTTTCGAGGCAGCCAGGGAACAGGTCATCCTCCACTATCAGGAGGTCATTCTTCATGATTTCCTGTATGAAATTCTCCATCCGTCAGTTTGGCAAGCCATAATCCTCGATAACCAACATATACTTTGGGATCCGGACCCTACAGAGCCAGCAGTGTTGCCGATTGAGTACACCGCCGCAGCTGGCAGATTCGGGCACGCCATGGTTCAGAACAACTACAACCTAAATGCAGTGACCAGTGTGAGTGTTTCAGAGTTGTTTGAGATGACAGGTGAGGGCGGATTTGGCGGTAAGTACCAGCGGATGCCAGCAAGTCATTTGATCGACTGGAGACTCTTTTTTGACTTTCCGAATCAAAACACCTTGGGCCTGCCAACGCGAAACAAGGCTTCGCGAATCTCGCCGCGTGTTCGAGTCGATCTGACCAATACACAGTCTCTGACTGTACCAGAGGAGACCAACCTGGCTACACGAAACTTGCTCAGGGGTTTACAGATGCGACTCAGCTCCGGCCAGGCGACGGTGAATCACTTGATAACTAATTTTCAATCCCGGTTGCATGACCTGGAAATCCCTGTTTGTTTGCTTAGTAGAGAACAGCTTAACCTTAATAAGCCAAACTATTCGCAAAACGTTCTCGATCGCTGCAATCCGGCTCTGAGTAGTCACACTCCGCTATGGTATTACGTGTTGGCCGAAGCTTGTGTGGAAACCGTTGAGGGAATTGGAAAGTTGGGCCCGCTGGGTAGTCTACTTGTGGCCGAGTCCATCCGTGGTCTATTGCAACTCGATCGCAATTCAATGATGTATAAGAGACGCAGACACGACATTGCACCCAGCAAGCGTATCAGCATTGCGCCAGCGAGAAAGTTTTTGCAGATGAGTGATCTGATACTTGCAGCCAACTCGGTCGTCTCAGATCCCACGACGCTAATAACAAGGCAGTAGCTCCATTCAATTAAAATGAGGACAAGCAAATGTCAGCGAATGATTTCTGGACAGACATTCAAAATAGTGAGTGGCACTCTGTCGGTGGAAGCACGGTAAGAAACAAACAGTTCAATCCCTTTCCTGACGATGATTGGCGTGAGGGTCTGGTGCGAGACAATGAAAACTATTATCCACCGAGTGGTGTGCACATAAAAATAAAATGCCAGGAAGAGACTCGTGGCGAGTACGCTGTCGACCACCACGGCAAACCAGAGCGGGTACCGGCAACAAAGCTGAGAACCTTTAGGCTGGAAATTTCGGGCGACGATTTTCTGGGAAAAGAAGTACTCAGTACTGCGCGATTTCTTGTGGTTGGTGATCATGCCATATCGTCGCCGCTGACACTCAGCAGTACAAAATCAGTCGTTGTACTTGTGCGCCTGCATACCGCATCGGATGGAAAGCAGGTCATGGTCAACGAGCTGATCTGGTCAGTGCAATACGATAAAACGCCAGGTAGCACCAAGACCTTCTACGACATCCAGAAGTGGTTCTGCTGCAGATATCCATGAAATCACTTGCTTTAACAGGCACGTTGATTGGCTTATTGATAGCCAGCAATCAGGCTGAGGCCCAGTGCAGGACTGGAGATGACGCCTTTCGCGAAGAACATCAGGTTCAGGTGCCTGAAGGAGGTCTGCTGCTTCGCGTTGCCCCGGGTGCTGAGTCGCTCATTGTTGAGCTGCACGGAAATGGGCAATCGTTCTCGTCGGCAAGTCCTGCAGGCGCGGTGCTTGAGCATCACATCGTATTGGGCGGTGATGCTGTCAACGAGACGTATCAGGTTTGCATGTATGCACGATATCAGCAGTCCCGCCCGAGCAGCCAGTTTCTGAACGAGATACCACTACGCAACATAAGCATTATTGAGGCGGAGCTATTGTCATTGATGTCTGCTGCCTTGCGCCTGTGGGCTGACGATACGTTTCAGTCCCGCAATGAGGCTATTGAGATTTTTGGCCAGGTAGCGGCAGCGGCCAGGTCAGTTTCAGAAGAGCTGATGACAGATGCATTGCTGATGATGGCAAAAGCACAGCTTAGACAAGCGGATTTCGCAGATGTACTGAATACCCTGTCAGAGCTGCCGGCTGAACTGGATGATCCGATTAAAGGCTACAAAACAGCGTGGGCAATCGGTGAAGCGAATCTTCGTCTGAATGACCTGCCCGGAGCCATTGATGCACTGCAAAGATCAGTGGATATTATTCTGAATTTTCCTGCCGGTCTGTCAGACAAAGCCACACGGGATCTGGTTGATATACGCATCCTGCTGGCGGAGTCATTCCTGGCCGCGTGGCAGATTGAACAGGCGGAAGCGCAGATCGACCTGGCGGCAGAAACCGCGGGTGACGAATACCGACTGACCGGACGTTTGCACGACGTGATGGGTTTTCTGGCAATCCGCCGGAGTGATCTGCCTGGACTGACACTTGCCGAGCAGCGGCAACATCTGTCAGAAGCAATCGACATCATGCTTGCCGGCAGGATCTATTCCCAGGAGTCAGCAGATCCGATACCGATGGCGGCGTTCGAGAACAATCTGGGATTTGTCTATGACCGCCTCGGTGAATACCGGCGTGCACTCATTCACTATCGCAATATACTCGATACAGTTGATCCAGGCGAACACCCATTGGTCTATCGTTTTGCTTATTCAAATCTGGGCCGTATTTATCAGATGACTGCTGACTACGATAGATCTGAAAGTTATTACCGGCAATCTATCGCTTACTCAGAGAGCTCCAGCGGAACCATTTCAACAACACGCTGTGCACTGGGTGCAACACTGCGCATGAAAGGCGACATCGACAGTGCTTTAGCAGAGCAGAGTCTTTGCCTGCGACAGGCTGAGGCGACCGACAATACCAGAGCGACCATTCTGGCTCGTTATGAGATGGCCGAAAGCCTGTTAATGAAGGGTGATCAGGAAGCGGCCTGGCTAAATGTGCAGTGGGCATGGCAACAGGGGGCGTCTGATATAAGCCCGGCCTTGCGAGCCCGCATAATGAGGCTGTACGCATGGTTATCCCAGCTGAGGGGGAATCAGGAGCAGGCTTCGTTCATTATTAATGAAGCTCTCGCTCAGCAAAACGAAGAGCAGGCACGATTGGATACGGCCGATAAAATAGAAAATCTGGCTATGGCCATGAACATCGGTCTTGAACAGGGAGACATGGCGCTGGCAGAGCAGCACGGGCTGTTGGCGATTGATCTTGTCGAAACACAATACGAGAAGTTCGAGTCAGAAAGGCTGGGTCCAAGCTGGGGGTCACGAACGCACAGGATTTACGTTCAGTTGGCGGAGGCCTATATCAGGCAGCATCTGGCTACCGGCGATCAGCAGGCACTGGGCAAGGCCTTCGCGATAACGGAAAGATCTAGAGCAGCAAGTTTACGTCAGCAATTTGCAATGTACCAGCAAAGCGACCGCAGCGCAGAACCGGTCGGCAATGTTGGCGACGACTCCATCAGCCAGGAGGCCGCCAAAGCCCAGATCGATGCGATCAGTCGTATTGCCAATGAGTTTGCCAGCAAAAACATGACAGCCACTATCGACAGCGCCGATATCAGCCTGCCAACCAACTACTATCATCACCAGGACGTTCTGTCCCTGCATCGCCTGCACGGAGTCTCAAGCATACCATTACCACAGGCCATGCCACTGGCGCAGATACAGTCCAGGCTCAGACCTGAACAGGCAGCACTTTACTATCTGACGACGGATTCAGATAACTTCGTGTTTACTGTCACCTCAGACGCGTTGTCGGTAGCGAAACTCCCCGACTCACTGCCAGCAGGACTGGTCGAAACGCTGCGGCAGCATTTGGCTGACCCTAATTCACTGCCATACAATTCGCTGGCTCAGCTCTCAAGGCATTTGTTGGGGGACATCGATGAACTGCCAGGCAAGACAGACCTCTTGATAGTGCCACACGGCGCTTTTCACGCAGTTCCATTTGCGGCACTGGCCCTACCGGACGAACCTGGCTACACACCGTTGATATCGCGCTTCAGCGTGCAGACTCTGCCGTCGCTGACTGCCTACTTGATGGAAAAGTCACTGAATTCCAGCGACGCTCAGGTTGATATCGCCGTGTTTGCAGACCCGCTGTTTGACGCAAACCAGCTGACTCAACAATTGGCAGCGCTGGACACCTTAGATGCAACTGGGCTGCGAGGCTGGTCGGACAGTCTGCAGCGACTGCCCAACACCGCGATCGAGGCCGCCAAGCTGACAGAGCTTTTTGGAGAAGACCGTACCCAACTGTTTACAGGACAACGAGCTTCACGCAACAACCTCGCTCGAGAAGATGTACGCAATGCCAAGGTTCTGCATATTGCAACGCACGGCTACTTTAACGCCGCCAATGAAGACAATGTTGGCCTGGGCTTTTCAGTCATAGATGAGTTCGGGAATCCTGACACGGGCTTCGTTACCCTCCCGGAGCTGTTTTCCTACCGATTTAATAACGAGCTGGTTGTTGTCAGTGGCTGCGATACAGCGATGGGGCGACAGCTGGGAGGAGAGGGCATGATGGGTCTGGCTCGTGGCTTCATGGTTCAAGGCGCGAAACACGTCATTTCGACTCTCTGGCCAGTGTCCGATAGAGCCTCCGCCGATTTCATGGCCATCTTTTACAGACACCTGCATCAGACCGGCAATGTTGCCGATGCGCTTAAGTCGGCGCAGCTGGACATGCAACAGAACCCTAATTATCGCGACCCGTTCTACTGGGCCGCGTACACACTCACCTCGGTCAGTCCCGACCCAAGCCTGACTTTCTAAGCATCCCTCAGTAATACCTCAGCCACGCGCACAGGCAACCAGGCTGGAGCCTGAAAACACCCCGAGTCTTTGCCAATTTTTTTCACACTGGCTGAGACATTCCGCGTGGTCACGACAGACTTTCCTCAAGCAGACACACAAAGTCTGCGTATTGCTATTTGGTCCCATTCATCGGGCCAATCAAGGCATCAGGCAGAACCAGCAACGTCGCCATTCAGAATCAGGAATCTGTGTCATGACAATAACAGTAGCCAATAAGTCAGCGCCCTCGAAATCAGTTTCAGGAAATCATACAGAGGAGCGCTGCCGGCGAAGTGACAAGCGAAGAGTAAATCCAGTTGCTCTGGCGCTCAGCCTTTTCCTGGGTTTGACATTTAACAGCATCGCCGCCGCGCAGACAGACACAAGGACGGCCCTTCAGGCAGTCTACAATTCAACCGGGGGTGCCAACTGGGTAAATAGCAGTGGCTGGCTGGGTGAGGCCGGTACAGAGTGTGACTGGTTTGGTGTTCAGTGTGATCAACAAGGTGCCCTGACAGGCCTGAACCTCTCAAATAACAACCTGACTGGGGTATTGCCAGACGAGCTGTGGAGCACTACCACGCTGCAGTCGCTCAGCGTAAACAGCAACAATCTGTCAGGCGATTTTCCCGATTCGACTACTTTCGCGGCGCTGAACCAGCTGCATAGTCTGGATCTGGGCGGCAACGACTACAGTGGTTCACTGCCGGCAAGCCTGGGCAGTGCGGAAGGTCTGCGCTTCCTGTTCCTGTGGGGCAACCAGTTTAGTGGTCCCATCCCCGCCGAGTGGGCCAACCTGACCTCGCTGGAGCACCTGTCACTGGGAGGCAACAATACTCTTAATGGCTCGCTGCCGGCATTTCTGGGTGACCTGACCGGTCTGACCAATCTGGACCTGGCCTACAATGCCTTCACTGGTGAGATTCCAGTGGAGCTGGCCAATCTGGGCAATGCGACGTCAATCAACCTGCGCAGCAACCAGCTCAGCGGCGCCGTGCCGCAGGCCGTTCTGGATATGGGCGTGGTGGTCAATCTGTGGGCCAACCCGGGTCTGACCGGCATTGCCCTGGGCACTCCGGCCGCTTGTGACACTCAGACCACGTTGACGGTGGGCGAGCGCGCCGACGGTGAACTCACACCGTTCACCGACTGCTACTTTGAAGAAGACCATATTATGGCGGACTTCTTCAGCCTCGATCTGAGTGGTGCAACCGGCACTACCTTGCTGCGCGTTGAAGCCTATTCAGATTTCTTCTACCCCCACGTCGGTGTGCTGGATAGCGACAGCTACGAAGGTCTGGATATAGTAGATACCCAGATCCAGCAGAACGGTCTGTCTTTCGAAGTCGCCTTGCCTCCGGGTGAGTACGTGCTGTACATGCACGGCGGCACCTATCAGCCGCAGAACGTGCCGGCGACAGGGACATACTGGTTGGAAGCGAACGCGATCAATGAAATGCAGGCGGGTTGCCTCGACTTCAACACTGCCTGGGTAAGCAAAGGGGCTGAACTCAGCGCGACCATTAGCGGTCACGACTGCCTCGATGAGTTTGGGGATCCGGACCGGCTATTCGACTCTTACGCGATCTGGCTGGAGCAGGGTGACTCGGTAACCGTCACTATGGAAGCCGAAATCGCCACGCAGATCCTCAGCTTCAACGAGAACAGCTTTATTGCAGCTACTCCCTCTGCTGCGGCCAATACCAAGCACGGATTGACCGTCACAGCGACGGACCGCGGCTGGCATCGATTTGCCGCGTATACCACCAATAACAACCCAACTGAGACAGGTGCCTACACCATCCGTTTCATCGAGCCCCCAGTGTTCGGCGATGCTCAGGCCTGTACTCAGAATCTGACAGGCATTGGCCTGGGGCAATCAGCCAACGGGGCACTCAACAGCGAGACCGACTGCTTCTTTTTCAACCGGCTCAGCGATCGTTACCTGCTCACCCTGAATGAATCCACGCTGTTCCGCGCGGATGTCACCGCAGACGGTTTTAATCCGCTGCTGGCGATGTATCGCGCAGGTAATGCCGATCAACTGCTGGCCAGCCGCGGTAGCGCCACAGCCAGTAACAGCATCGAGTTTTACCTGGCGGCCGGTCAGTACTGGCTGTCTGTGACAACGAACCAGACGGCGCTTGATACTGCGCCCCAGGGCAGCTATACACTGGGCCTGACATCAGCGTTGCCCCTGTCAGACATGCAGACTACCGGTTGTCCGGGCGGCAATACTCGCCTTGTGATCGGCGGGCCAACTACGCTGTCAGGTGAAGTGGCGGCGGGTGATTGCCAGGACAGTAACTCGACTGTTGGCATTGAGGCCGGCAGTCCGGAATACGATGGATACCAGCTGGTGATTCCAGAAGGCGCGCCAGAGCTGGAAATGAATCTGAACGCCGACTTCGCAGCCCGTCTGAGTGTCTGGCGCGCAGGACAGTTTGTTCAGTTCTGGGACACGGAAGCAAACCAGAGTCTGGTCCAGTCTCTGACATCACCGGGCTCCTACCAGATCTACGTACTTGGCCAGCAGGGTCCTGAGTCTCTGGCCGGCGCCGACCGGGGAACATACTCACTGACGCTTACCCCGCAGCTGGGAATCACAGAGGCCTGCACGAATCTTCCAGCGATAAGCCTGGACAGTTCGCTTGACGGCTCGCTTAGCGCTGGCAGCGATTGTTACGTCGATGGCAGACTGAGTGATCGCTACCAGTTGACTCTGAACGATACCAGGCTGTTCCGCGTCTCACAGATTAACAGCGCCTTCATGCCTTTTACCGCCATCTACAGCGACGATGGCAGCCGACTGCTGGGTAGTCGCATCTCTGCGGGCAGCGCTGTATACACCGAATACCTGCTGCCGGCAGGGCAGTACCAGCTGGAAGCCAGCTCCCGCCTGACCGACGGCTTTAATCCACCACAGGGCAATTACACGCTGCAACTAAGCGCGGCATTGCCACTGAGTGATATCCAGACCAACCTGCAGTTCGGTCCGACCCGCCTGGTGCCGCAGGGCACTATCCAGGGTGAACTGAGCAATACCGACGCGCTCGACCTGTTCGCTGCAACTGAGGAGCAGGCACGTTACCTGGATGCTTACAGCTTTGCCGTGCCAGCCAACGAAACGGTGACAGTCACCCTGCAGGCAGGCTATCCAGTGCTGCTGTCCAAGTGGCAGGGGACCAACTTTTCCAACCTGCAGTTTGCCGAAGCCCAAGCGGCTGCGGCTAACTCTGAGGTCAGCTACGTGCTGACAGGCCCGGCCAACTACATCATGTATGTGATTGGCGACCAGGATGGCGTAACCGGGCCCTATACGCTCAGCTTTGAAGGGTATCAAAATCCACGAGAAACCGTTTCTATCGCTTTCTCTTACATGTTCTCTGGTTTCAGCAATAGTGTTGATGGACAACCAGTCACTGGAGCGTCAGACCATGTTCTTGAGGGTGTTTTTGAAGCGGAGATGATTGACGACGACGTATTTGAGGTGGTTCGCCTGCTACAAGCCTCGTTGGACGGAAATTCATACACGATAAATGATAATCAGGGCATTGTTGCAATACGTGCCGATCAACCTCCATTGATGAGTCTGTCAGGCAGCCTGATGGACATTCTTATTTGTCCAGCCGGATTCACCGAAGGCAATGATTGCTCGTTCGGTAGTGAAGGCGGTTTCCTATTCAGCGATTTCTGGCCGAGCAGTGGTGCGCTCGCTGGGCAGGGCGGAGCACTGGCTGGCCACCCCAACCTAGGTGTCAGCTATCGCGACCGAGATATTCCGATTATAAAGGCCAACTGGAACGCGGCGATTATTGATAACGCTCAGATTCAGCGAGACATCCTGCTTACATTATACAACGCCACCGGTGGTGCCAACTGGACCAACAATGATGGCTGGCTGGGTGAGCCTGGTACCGAGTGTAACTGGCATGGCATAAGCTGCCAGAACGGCATCGTTACCCAGATTGATCTGGGTGGCAACAACCTGGTCGGTACGCTGCCTGCAGAGCTGGGTTCATTAAGCAGCCTGACCGGCCTGTGGCTGTGGGACAATCGCCTGGAAGGCTCCATCCCAACATCACTGGGTAATCTGACAAACCTGACACATTTGGACTTGAGCTCCAACCTTCTGACCGGTCAGATACCGGCATCTCTGGCTAACCTGAGCAATGCCCAGAGCATCAGTCTTCGCGGTAACGTGCTGAGTGGTGATGTACCGCAGACGGTGCTGGATATGGGCATCGTCGATCTGTGGGGCAATATTGCCCTGAATCTGCCAAAAGGTGACCCGGCTGCCTGCGCTGTGGACGACCAGATAACGGTCGGCGGTTCTGTTGCGGGTGAGTTGACCCCATTTGCTGACTGCTATGTGGAAAGCGAAAATGTGATGGCTGATTTCTATCAGCTGGATCTGACCGCTGTCCAAGGTACGACACTGGTTCGTATCGAGGGTAACTCACAGTCTTTCTGGCCACACATGGGTATCATCGGTGCCGAGGGCCTAGGCGATCGTGATATTGTGGAACGCCAGGTAGGCGAGCCACCTTATGCCTTTGAGGCGGCGCTGGCTCCGGGTGAGTACACCATCTACTTCCACGGCGGGGTATACAACCACGACAAGAACGTGGATGTACCAGCAACCGGCACATATACGCTGAGTGTGACAGCCATCAATGAGCTGCAGGCGAGCTGCCGTGACTTCAACAACACCTGGGTGACCAAGGGCGTTGAGATCGATGCTGCGCTGAGCGAAGAAGACTGTCTGGACACCTTTAACGAACCCAATCGCCTGACTGACTCCTATGCTATTTATCTGGAGCAGGGCGAGTCGGTGACGGTGACCATGGAGGCGCAGATTGCCACGCAGTTGCTCAGCTTTAATGAGTCTGCGTTTATTACCGCAGCTTTCGGCCCGGCCAATACCAAGTACGGCATGACAGTGACCGCTACCCAGGATGGCTGGCATCGCTTTGCGCCGTACACTACCAACAATAATCCATTGGAGACAGGCGCCTACACCATTCGCTTCATAGAGACGCCGGACTTTGGTGTACCTGAAGCATGTACGCAGAACCTGCCGGAGCTGGGATTGGGTGGCCAGACTAATGGTACGCTGGACAGCGACACAGACTGCTTTGAGTTTGGTCGTCTGCGCGACTACTACCGCCTGAACATTAGCGAGCCGACGCTGCTTAGAGCTGAGGTAGAAACTGGTGTGGATTCCGGCTACATGCCCATGCTGGGTATCACTCGTGCCTTCAACAGCAATGAGTTGTTGGGCAGCCGGGTAGGCATCGATAACACAGTGACACTTGAGGCAT
>TARA_R100000306_G_scaffold8101_7_pt1 | contig 142849 bp, 125 predicted proteins | sample TARA_R100000306 | Tara Oceans TARA_R100000306 (sample SAMEA2620824) | marine metagenome | biome: marine biome (ENVO:00000447); feature: mesopelagic zone (ENVO:00000213); material: "saline water (ENVO:00002010), including plankton (ENVO:xxxxxxxx)" | depth 1000 m | reverse complement strand
TAACCTTTAACCTTTAACCTTTAACCTTTAACCTTTAACCTTTAAAAATATTGGAAAGCGTACAAGCAACAAAACAACGATTCGGTATTATTGGAAATGATCCAAAACTGAACCGTGCCGTAGAAAAAGCCATCCAAGTGGCTCCCACCGATATTTCAGTATTGGTGACTGGTGAAAGTGGTGTGGGTAAAGAAAGTATTCCAAAAATTATCCATTCTTTATCACACAGAAAACATGGCAAATACATTGCGGTAAACTGTGGGGCGATCCCCGAAGGGACCATAGACAGCGAACTATTTGGCCATGAAAAAGGATCATTTACAGGCGCTACCCAAACACGTAGTGGTTATTTTGAAGTAGCCGATGGCGGGACTATTTTCTTAGATGAAGTTGGTGAACTTCCGTTGCCTACGCAGGTGCGCTTACTACGGGTACTTGAAAATGGTGAGTTCTTAAAAGTGGGATCTTCTAAAATCCAAAAAACAGACGTTCGAATCGTGGCGGCTACCAATGTTAAAATGGTAGAAGCCATAGAAAAAGGTAAGTTTAGAGAAGACCTTTATTACCGTTTGAGTACGGTAGACATTAACCTACCTCCATTGCGGGAGCGGTCTGAAGACATCCATTTATTGTTCAGGAAATTTGCTTCAGATTTTGCACAGAAATATAAAATGCCCACCTTGCGACTAGAAGACGATGCCGTGCAAATGTTGCTGAACTATCGCTGGAGCGGAAATATTAGACAATTGCGAAATGTAGCTGAACAAATTTCAGTATTAGAGCAAGAACGAACCATCAACAGAAATACATTGCGGAACTATCTTCCAGACATGGGAAGCAATCTGCCGGCAGTAATTGGCACCAAAAAAAGTACGAGCGACTTTAGTAGCGAACGTGAAATACTCTATAAAGTATTGTTCGATATGCAACGGGACGTAAACGACTTAAAAAAATTGACCCTCGAACTGATGAATTCGGGTAATGCTAGCAAGGTGAAAGAGGAAAATAGTGGGCTGATCAACAAAATTTATTCTGAAGAGCACAACCATCAGGAAGAATTGGCAGCCATCGTCGATGAAGATGAAACAGCCACCGATATTGAAGTTTTGGGTATTTCAGAAGGGAATACCGAAAGCAGACAAGATAAATACGACTTTGCTGAAGAAATACAAGAAGAAGAGAGTCTTTCCCTTCAGGCAAAGGAACTAGAGCTCATCAAGAAATCGTTAGAAAAATACAACGGCAAACGAAAAGACGCCGCAGACGAACTCGGTATAAGCGAGCGTACCTTGTACCGTAAAATAAAACAATACAACCTATAAATAATCGTACTTATATGAACCATTTGCGTAACATCGCTATTGTATTTTTTCTTGCGGCAACGCTACAAGGTTGTAAGTTCTATTCGTTTACGGGAGCAGATATTGATTATAGCACCACTAAAACTTTTCAGGTTAATTTCTTTAAAAACAATGCTGCCATTGTAATTCCGGGGCTGGCACGAGATTTTACGAACGACCTACAAGACCTATTGGTAAACCAAACGAGTTTAGAATTGGTAACCACTAACGGCGATTTAATATACGAAGGTGAGATTATTGAATATTACATTGCCCCTATCACCGCCCAATCTAACAGTACTGCTGCGCAAAACAGACTGACCATCAGTATCAATGTTCGGTTTTTCAACACAAAGAAAGAGGAAAAAGATTTTGAGCAACGTTTTTCATTCTATTTCGATTATCCAGGAAGTACGCAGCTCACCGGTTCCCGCCTAGATGATGCCGTTGCAGTGATTTTTGAGCGTATTACACAAGATATTTTTAACAAATCCCTAGCCAACTGGTAATCGTGAACACAGCAACTTTTACATATCTATTGGCGAATCCGCAGCAGTTGAACGACCAACAGTTGGCCGACTTAGAAACGGTGATTTCGAAATACCCTTATTTTCAGAGTGCACGGGCCCTTCAGCTAAAAGGATTAAAAAATAACGATAGCTTTCTGTACAATGATGCCCTAAAATTAACTGCGGCCTATACTGCAGATCGAGACATCCTGTTTCAGTACATTACTTCAGACGCGTTTGTACAAGATAAAATTTCCGAAGCCATCTTACAACACGATGCTTCAGTAAATGAACTCGAAGTTGAAATAGAAGATGTAACCGAACAAACCGCACTCGAACTGGACAAGCAACTAAAAAATGAACTTAAAAAGGCCGAAGCAATTTTAAATCCGCAGCTGTTTGAGCGCAAAATTGCGTCGGTTAAGGAAATTTCAGAAGAAGCCAACAAAACGCCTGAGCCGGAAGCACAAATACCGAATGAAGCTAACGATTCTATTGAAGTGACCACACATAGCGAAGAAATAGAACCAGACGCTCCCCTAGCCTTCAAAAAACAAGATACCCATTCATTTAGCGAATGGCTGCAGCTCACAAGAGCACAACCTATAGATCGTTCTGAAGAAAAAGAGGAAGCTATAGCGCAAACACCTTCACAAGATGAAGCGATTGAAAAAAAGTTCGAATTGATCGAAAAATTCATCCAAGACAAACCAAAATTGGAAGTTTCGGCACAACCCACCAAACAAGTTGACTTGGCAGAACCATACACACAAACGCCGAATGCCTTGATGACAGAGACTTTGGCAAAGGTTTACCTTCAACAAAAAAACTATAAAAAAGCAATTAAAGCTTACGAAATTTTAATTTTGAAAAATCCCGAAAAAAGTGGTTTCTTTGCAGACCAAATTCGGGCAATTAAAAAACTGAATACAAAAGAAGAATCATGAGCACGTTTACAATATTTTTAGTCTTAATAATTTTTATCTGCTTTTTATTGGTAGTAGTCATTATGGTACAGAACCCAAAAGGTGGCGGATTGTCATCTACGTTTGGTGGCGGTGGTGGCCAGCAATTGGGAGGTGTAAAGAAAACAACCGATTTCTTGGATAAAAGTACCTGGACCCTAGCAGTGGTATTGTTGGTACTCATCTTGGCATCTAACATCCCAATCATGAATGGTGTTGGGACAGATAGTACTTTTGATCAAGACGCAATCGACAATGTTGTACCAAATCAAACAGATACAACTACAGACGGGACTGATTCAGAATAACATATTTCTATAACACTTTATAAAAAGCCAGCTACTCACATAGCTGGCTTTATTTTGTGTCATATTTTAGAAGGTTGGCAAGCCCATTTCATAATACAACCAGGCTCATCATATCGTAGCGATATTCCGACTGACAATTTATCAGTTTGCGGGGCGTGGCACACTTTCTGCCTATTGCCAAGAGACATTATAACTATTAATTTAACAAGAGATTCCCGCAGCTGTGGGAATAATAAATCCAAGATTTTATTATGGCATTAAAAATCCAACCCCTTTCAGACAGAGTAGTTGTCGAGCCACAAGCGGCTGAGACAAAAACCGCATCTGGATTGTACATACCAGATAGCGCAAAAGAAAAACCACAACAAGGCAAAGTAGTTGCCGTAGGAAAAGGTAAAAAAGATCATGACATGACCGTAAAAGTTGGCGATACTGTTTTGTACGGAAAATATGCTGGCAGTGAGCTAAAATTAGAAGGTAGCGACTACCTCATCATGCGCGAGGACGATATCTTGGCAATCATTTAGCACGTTAACTTAGATTGAGCTAAACTGACGTGGTCAGGTTGAGCGCAGTCGAAACCTTAACACAGTAAAACCAAATGGACTTTCCCTTTAATGGGAGTTGTAAACACTAAAAACTTTAAGAAATGGCAAAAGATATAAAATTTGATGTAGAAGCACGTGACGCAATAAAACGCGGCGTAGATGCTTTGGCAAACGCAGTAAAAGTAACATTGGGTCCTAAGGGACGTAACGTAATTATCAGTAAAAGTTTCGGAGCACCACAAGTAACTAAAGACGGTGTTTCTGTAGCGAAAGAAATAGAATTGGAAGATGCACTTGAAAATATGGGTGCACAGATGGTAAAAGAAGTCGCTTCTAAAACCAACGACCTAGCGGGTGACGGTACAACTACCGCAACTGTTTTAGCACAGGCCATCGTAAAAGAAGGTCTTAAAAACGTAGCCGCTGGCGCCAATCCTATGGACTTAAAACGCGGTATAGACAAGGCCGTAGAAGCTATTGTAAAAGACCTTGAAAAGCAAAGCACCAAAGTGGGTAATTCTTCTGAAAAGATCCAGCAAGTTGCTGCGATCTCATCTAACAATGATGAGACCATTGGTAAACTGATTGCTGAAGCCTTCGGAAAAGTAGGCAAAGAAGGAGTGATTACGGTTGAAGAAGCCAAAGGAACGGAAACCTATGTAGACGTTGTGGAAGGAATGCAATTTGACCGCGGATACCTTTCTCCTTATTTCGTGACCGACAGCGAGAAAATGCAGACTGAATTGGAGAACCCGATGATCTTACTATGCGATAAGAAAATTTCGTCTATGAAAGATTTGATGCCTGTTTTAGAGCCTGTAGCACAACAAGGAAAATCATTGTTGATCATTGCTGAAGACCTAGACGGTGAAGCATTGGCTACCTTAGTAGTAAACAAGTTGCGAGGCTCACTTAAAATCGCTGCTGTAAAAGCACCCGGATTTGGAGATCGTAGAAAGGCAATGTTAGAAGATATCGCAATCTTAACAGGCGGAACGGTAATTTCTGAGGAAAGAGGATTCACTTTAGAAAACGCTACGCTAGATATGTTGGGTACTGCCGAAACAGTAACTATCGATAAAGACAATACTACCATCGTGAACGGTGCCGGCAAGAAAAGCGATATCCAAACACGTGTGGGACAAATTAAGTCTCAAATTGAATCTACTACTAGCGATTACGACAAGGAAAAACTGCAAGAACGTTTGGCTAAATTGGCCGGCGGAGTTGCTGTATTGTATGTAGGAGCCGCGAGTGAGGTTGAAATGAAAGAGAAAAAAGACCGCGTTGATGATGCGTTACATGCTACCCGCGCTGCCGTTGAAGAAGGTATTGTTGCTGGTGGTGGAGTTGCCTTGGTACGTTCACAGAAAGTGCTAGAAAAACTTACTACTGAAACCATGGACGAAGCAACTGGTATCCAGATTGTATCCAAAGCGATTGAATCTCCATTGCGTACCATTGTTGAAAACGCAGGTGGTGAAGGTTCTGTTGTAGTGAACAAAGTAAGAGAAGGCAAAAAGAACGAAGGTTTCGATGCGAAAACTGAAACCTACGTAGACATGCTGAAAGCAGGAATCATCGATCCGAAAAAAGTGACGCGTATCGCTCTTGAAAATGCGGCGTCTGTATCTGGAATGATCCTGACAACCGAATGTGCTTTGGTAGACATTAAAGAAGATACACCAGCCGGCGGCGGAATGCCTCCTATGGGTGGCGGAATGCCAGGCATGATGTAGTGGCGAATCGCCACAGATAGTAATATTAGTGAGAACTCACTAACTTAAAAGACCTTCGATTTTTAGCGAGGGTCTTTTTTTTGAACCAACTCACTTAGTTCACGTCTTAGTGCGTAGCATAACTGCGAAAACCGCCCTTTTCAAGGCGGTTTTCTATTCGTTTTCTCTTTAAAGGCTACGTACTTGGTACGTTTCCTATGTTGAAGTTTTATTTCAAAAACTTCACGTTCAAATTACTTCTTCTTTGAAGTAGTCTGAGGAGCTTTCTTAGGAGCCTGTTTTGCAGGTGCCTTAGGAGCTTTAGCTGACTTTTGATTTTTCATAACTTTTAGTATTTAAAGTTACTGAGCCTTTCGTTTTCTTAAACCTTTTAGGTTTTCAGTCGGTCGATTTCAACTCATATTCTTATCGCTAAGAACATCGTAAATGTACATCAGAAAACGATACGAAAATTTTTTGTTGGCTAAAGATTAACTAAAAAAATGGAGTATAAATTATGGCTATTTTCGGCCCTTGACAAGTCGAAAGATAGAAATACTCACAAGTGTTAGTACCAAAGGCCAAATAACAAAAAGATCTACCCGCATTACCGCGCTTCCACCGTCTGGTTGGGTTGCCATCCATTGTTGCATGTAATACTCCCACACCAATGCTGCAACAATAACTGCAACGGTGATGATATATAGCAATGTCACGGGTTTAAATCGCATCTTAGTTATTCTTGTGGTCTTTTTTTACCTCTTCATCTCTATACATGCAACACGGATGTACGCTGTTATACGCTTCATCGGTAGCAGTAATCTCTTTGGTATCATGCCCCACTGCTGCAATATTTTGCTGAATTTTGGTAAGATCGGTTTTTCGTTCGTCAAAAATCAATTTCAGCTCATGTGTTTCTATGTTCCAAACAGCAGACTTAACGCCCTTTGTTTTTACCGAGGCCTTTTCAATTCGCTCTTTACACATGCCGCAAACTCCGTCTACTTCAATGGTAGCTCTGGCATTTTTATTTTGGGCAAATACGCCTGTTCCTAAGAGCAAGGCGATGGTAACTATAAGTACTTTTTTCATTTTTTTTTAATTTAAATTATAACGTAATCCTGTATAAAAACTACTCCCAAAAATGGGGCCGTAGACAAATGTACTATCAAAATACAAGCCAAACGGGTCGTCTGCACTCACGATTGGGTTCTCTTGTTGCACATTGGTCACATTCTCTCCACCCAAATATACTTCAAAACGGGGTGAAAATACACGGGTAACCTGAAAATTCAGGGTTCCCAAGGTCGGGGTTCGCTCTGGCAACTGAAAGGCTTCAGGACTCATATCGGTAAACGGATACCGTTGCGAATCGAGCCAATTGTAGGTGGCGTCTGCTTTCCACTGACGGCCTTTTTCAGTAAGTTTAGAAGCCCATCCCACATTCGCAAAAAATCGGTTTTTAGGCACCAAGGCTCTTTCAATGGTACCACGATCTACAGCACCTCCATTCATGGTTGCCTGCACATCAAAATACTTATAAGCAACGCGAAGATCGGTACGCTCAAATACATTTAAACTCACTTCTGCCTGAAAGCTATTGGCAAAACTTTCTCCATCTAAATTGTAAAACTGAACCTGCCGTGAAGCACCCCAATCTACAATCACTTGGTTTTCAAAATCGGTACGATAAAAATCGAGTGCGATGTCCCCTGTCCTTCCGAAGAGATTAAACCCTTGTAGATACGAAACACCATAATTCCATGCTTTTTCAGGATCTAAGCCATAAATAGGCCCCTGCGAATCTGGCAATTGTATCACTCGATTACTAGAAAACAACTGTTGGTTTTCAATAAAAATGTTCGCGCTTCTGCGGCCACTACCTACTGAAAATCGGAATACTCCCTTATCCCAAGCGGTATACCGTGCGTGCAACCTTGGTGTTACAAAAAAGCCCAACCGATTATGGTTGTCTGCCCTAATCCCCACGGAAAGATTAAGGTTTTCAAGATCGTCGTAGTTGTATTCAAAAAACCCTCCTACTGAGTTTTCTTTTCTGTTGAATGGAGCCGTAAGCACCAATTCTTTGTATTGATCGTACGTAAAGCTCACCCCCATTTTTACTTTGTGACGTGAATCGCTTATAATTGAATTATACATCGCATTTCCGTAGAAACTTTGATGCTCAATATTATATACGCGTAGCCCAAAATACGACTCTTGGTTGTGATAGCTAAATGCCGTTTGCACACCGATGCTCTGGTACGGGATTTCTGGATTCACCCAACCCAATTTTGCCGAAACATCATAGCGTTCAGTATTTATCTCACTACCCCAAAAATTGGTGGTCAATTTATCTCTGTCTGGGTCAAAATCTAATTGTCCTGTTTGTTTTTCATCGCGCATGGCACGCACATTTATAAAACTTACAAAACCGTTTTCACCGTCTGTGTACTGCCAACGATTCATCACATTCACCTGTTTCGCTAACGGAAGGTCTAAAAATCCGTCGTCATTATTATCAGACTTCAACGTTCTTGTGTTTCCATGTAGGTAAAGACCCGTATGCCACCGATCACTAACTTTGGTGTTGAGATGGGTATTCAACTCGAACCTCCCATCAACGGCCCCGTAGGCGTTCACAAAAAGTTGATGGTCTGTCGTCGGTTTTTGGAGTTCGGCATTAATCTGTCCTGCGATGCTTTCAAAACCATTCACCACACTCCCCGCTCCTTTCGAAATTTGAATACTTTCTACCCATGTCCCTGGAATAAAACTGAGCCCTTGTGCTTGTGCTGCACCGCGTACTGAAGGAATATTTTCGGTGGTAATGAGTATGTTCGGACTTTTAAGTCCGAGCATTTTAATCTGCCGTGTTCCCGTAATCGCATCTGGAAAATTCACATCGATAGACGGATTGGTCTCAAAACTTTCAGCAAGGTTGCAACAGGCTGCTTTCAGCAATTCGGCACTGCTTACATTTACCATATTTTGTGCTTCTAGATACGAGCGTGATGTGGCTTTTTTTCTTGCGGAAATGGTCACTTCATCGAGTGCTCCCTTCGATTTCAGCACATGTCTGATGTTTCTTGCTTCGGAAATGGTTAAAGTGTCAGATTGGTACCCAACATAACTGATGACCAATTTTGAATATTGCGATTCGTACGGCAATTCAAACAGTCCGTTAAAATCGGTTACGTCGCCCACGTCAGCATTGAGCCAAAATACATTGGCGCCTGGCAATGGGACTTCTTTATTGTTTACTACTTCCAACACAATCCCTTCCACTTTTTGTTGTGCGAGCGTGATCATTGGAACTAATAAGATGATATAAATAAGCTTCCTCATGTAGCTTTAAAATTTAATTGTTTTTCGATTTGCGTGTTTTAGCCATAATGGCCGGCGCTCCCAGTGTAGTTACTGCGAGACTTCTATTTTCCGCATACGCGGAAATGTCAAATCAAATAAGGAAGGTTTCATAAAGTACAGGAATGTCCTTTATGAGCGGAGGCGGATTATATTCTGAATAGAAAATTTTCTCTGTAGCAACCTCGAAGTTCGATTGCAATACAAATACCGAAACAAATGCCGTCACAAAATGAACGGGTAGCTGAACGTCAAATTCAGAACTATTAAAACTATCGTCGGTATTTACTTTGGTGTATTGGTTGGCACAACAGCTATGCTCCTTGGTAGATTCGTCTGCACAACCGTCATCTACAGCCATGCCACAAGTGAGTTGTTCTTCGCCAATAGTGAGCGTTGCTAACATTTCAAAATCGCCACCAAAATGCTGTGCATAGGCAATACCACTAGTGCTTGCCATAAGCAACATGCATAATACTATTGATGCGATTTTTTTCATTCGCTCAAAGGTACAAAATTTGCAAAACAATCATACTAGTAGAGATGAGACTAGCCAATTACAGAAACCACCTTATACCCAAGCCTACAACCAACCAGGTATACGAAACAAAGGCAGCAAATTTTAGAACAGTCTCTAATATCCGACTTTTAGGAGCCATCTTCCCCATGTTGTGCGAAACATCTGTTTTTTTGAAAAATCCCAAATAGATCAAAAAGGCCGAAGCTGCCAAAAACAAGATATTCAGAACAAAGGTGTAGTCTAACTTAAAGTAATCGCTATCACCAATAGTTACTTGCGATGGATCTGGAATTATATTGAAAAGGTCGAAAGCGTAATGCAGGGTCAAGGAGGTGCCAATCAATGCGGTAAATAATAGGAAAAGAATAAAAAGAGACATTTTCCATCCGTAGTATTTAGCATTGATACGAAGTACCGGAAAAACGACCAAATCGCTAAAAATAAACGCCATTACCCCAGCAAAACTCACCCCCTTCCCGAACAGTAGTGCTGCCAATGGAATATTCCCCATAGAACCGATAAACGTTAAAAAAGCAGCAACTGGCCCCACTACCACATGCTCAAGGACTTCCAAAAAGGTAAAATCTGTAGTTCCTTGTCCGCTATTAATAAACAAGGTTTGAAAAAAGCTATCGGGAACAAAAGCCGCTACTATTCCGGCAATGGTAAAACCAACTGAAACATCTTTCCAGACCATGCCCCATTCCATTTTGTATTGGCGCGCAACTTTTACCCAACCTTCGGTAGAACTGATTTTTTGTTTCCAGTTTTTATCGGAATCCATTTCATCACCATCGTCATTTTTTAGATTATTCCGTGCGTTTTCAATTAGTTTTTTAGGGTTGATGATTCGAATGAGAATCCATACAATTAGAATGAGCAGCACACCTCCCACATACTCTCCAACAACAAATTGCCAACCTAAAAAAATTGAAATTATAATTCCTAATTCTATCACCAGATTGGTGGAAGCCAGTAAAAACGCCATCGAAGAAACAAAACTCGCTCCCTTTTGGAAAATTGATTTAGCCGAAGCCAATGCTGCAAAACTGCAAGAACTGCTTATAAAACCAAAAAATGAACCTAGCAATACACTCTTGTGTTCAGCACCGCCCATGGTTTCCTGCATCTTTTTTTCGGTCACAAAAACCTGGATCATGCTACTGATTACATACCCCAAAATAAAGGCCCAAAGTGCCATCCAAAAAAAACCAACGGTGGTATAGGCGGCCTCCGACCATTTTTGGAGGAATGTATTCATTACACTTCAGTTTGGATTATTTCAATGAAACCAATGAGCCACCTTCAGAAGCATTATGATTTGAAACTGAAAGGTTAGACGCTGTGGCTTTATTTTGAAAAACTATTCAATTTTCCCCTCAATCCTTCCGCAGCGCAACATTTTATCCCCAAAATAAGGGTTCATAATGTCACTACTGGCGCTTAACCAAGAAGCACCTGTATTGTTGAAAGCCATCGGGCAGTATTGTTTGTAGATGGTGCCAGAAGCAACTTCACCTTCGAGCATTTCTTCCACGATTGCGGTAAGCTCAACAAAAGCTTCACGTTGCTTATCCATGTGTCCTGCCTCCATCACGTTTTGGGCAGCTTTCATTGCAGAATCATCTACACCCATATTTGCAAAAGCAGTCATAAGGCGTGATCCTTGAGCGGCAGTCTGTGCTGCATTTGTAGCAACCATAGCATCTTTCATGGCAATATACTCGCGAAAAACTACGGCCATGTTAGGGTCGTTAAACGCAACCTCACCAATGGTTGGCTTTTTACTTTCATCTTGGGTAACGTCGTTCGCAGTTTCAACTTCTACGGTTTCTGGCTCGTTACTTTCTTTAGCTTCTTTGCAAGAAACAAAAAGTGACAAACTCAAGCCAAACAGGATATATTTTGTGTATTTCATGGTTCAAATTTTAAAAAACAAAGATAGGGATTTCAGTAAAAAATCAGTATTGATTCTTCTGTCTTTGTTGTACGTAAAAAGCCGGTACTAACAAAAATAAAGGGAGTGGCTGTATTAAAAAACGACGCACATAAAACAAAAGCATGTGTTCTCCCGCTTCGGAAATATGCAATAAGACATACAGTAAAATTCCCAAAACCAACGCTAAAATTCCGTAGAGTACCAAAGAAAATAATACAACGCCACGATTTTGAAATAACACCCAGAGTATCCCGATAGACACCCCTGTATTCAGTAAAAATCGAAACAGCACATGGACGAGTGTTTTTAGCTTGTCTAACTCTGGCAAAGCCATCGTAGTATGGTCTGTCTTAAAAAAAGCAAGTAATGGATCGTAAAAAAATTCGGCTTCAAACGCACGTATCAGTACCAGCAATACAATGCCGATAATTACCAAGATTATTTTTAGCGCATTATTCATTTGTAGTAACTATTGGTGACAGCATACGCACCCAAACGAGCCATAATAAAAATACCATTCCGTAAATTAACGCAGGAAACAAGACCCCGTGCAACCAATGCTCTTGCTCTGGATAGTTGTAAAGAGCGATTGCCAGTATGGCGATACGCAAAATATTCACGGCATAAATCAAAACACTTCCCACAAAGATAAAGAGCACTGTTTTTTTCAATGATTGCGCAAACGCTATGACAAAAGCTATAAATAGCACTATAATGCTAATTGCATTACAGCCCTCTACAATGCGTGCAAGGTAGGTTCCATTTACAAAAAGCTGCATCGATGGTTGGGCCTGGTGTGGAACGATGGCTGCTTCGTACCCAAAACTTTCTATCAGTAAGGTACTTTGTTTTGACACTAGATTTGTAATAAAATCGGGCGGATAGGCCGAATTCACCGAAACCCCTAAATATCCCGCATAGACCAGACTAAGCAGTAGATAACTACCTGAAAACAGTAGCAAGAACTGGAGGACTCCCTTGTATTTTTTAAACAAAACTTTCAACATGGCATTTTAACAAAAATACAGCATTTGTGTTGGCAAGAACTGTTCTTTTTGAAATACATTTGTCTAAATATTATTGCCTTATGCCCTTTAAAAACCTTCAACCCCGCGTTGCTGCACTATTGCACAATTCAGATGAAACTGTTGATCGCCGATTGACCCAGGTATGTGAACTACTTCAAGAAACCATAGGATATTACGACTGGGTAGGTTTCTATTTTGCAAATCACGAAGCTAAAACACTGCACCTAAAAGCCTTTGCCGGCGAACCCACCGACCATACAGTGATTCCGTTTGGGAAAGGTATTTGCGGACAAGTAGCCGAAAGCAACGCCAATTTTGTAGTGCCAGATGTTGCCGCCCAAAATAATTACATTGCTTGTAGCATGTATGTGAAAGCTGAAATTGTGATTCCGTTGTTTAAAGACGGAAAAAATATCGGGCAAATCGATATCGACTCACATATGGCCGATCCGTTCTCTGTTGAAGATGAAAAATTCTTGGAATGGGTAAACGAGCAAGTTGCTGAAATTCTTTAAAACTCCATACACGTCATGCTGAATTAGTTTCAACATCCCACAACTAACTCCTGCTACCATTGAGACCCTGAAACCAGTTCAGGGTGACGACAGAAGTTTTAGTCAGAATAGTTGTAGCTATTTATCATTCGTCTATGCTGGACCCCGCCAGTCCGCCCGTGCCGGTACGGACGGCAACAAGTCTTTCGAGCTGGTCGTTTCAGCATCCCACAACTAACTCCTGCTACCATTGAGACCCTGAAACCAGTTCAGGGTAACGAAAAAATTTACATTCCCGTTCGAATTGCTTCAACAGGATCTAATCGTGACGCTGAAATTGCGGGAAGAATCCCCGATATGAGTCCGATTACTGCTGAAATCGCAGTTCCTAAAAACATATTCCAGCCCGAAAGTACAAACTGGAAATCGCCTGTAAACGTGGATGCGATGATAGACACGATAAAGACCAATACCAGACCTATCAGCCCGCCAATCACAGCCAAGATTACTGCTTCAAATAAAAACTGAAATAGAATAAACCTGTTTTTAGCTCCCAATGATTTTTGAATTCCAATCAGGTTGGTTCGCTCTTTTACACTCACAAACATAATATTTGCAATTCCGAATCCGCCAACCAGCAGTGAGAATCCGCTTATAATCAGCCCGATGACATTCATCTGACCTGTGATATTATCGATAAGATCGGTAAATCCTTTTAATTGGTTCACAAAGAAATTATCTATATCGTCAGGTTTAAGTCCGCGTGCCATCCGCAATCGTTGCGATAACGCCGCTATAAATCCGTCACTTTCCACGCCCTTTTCAGGTTTCAAAACAATAAAAGGCGTTAAATTCCGGTTGCTGCTCCCGAACACTTTCCGAACAGCATTTACAGGTAAGTAAGCCGCAGTATCACGAGAACCGCCAAAAAGGGACGAACCTTCCTTTTTCAACACCCCAATAATAGTAAATTTTCTTCCGTAGAGTCGCGCTTGTTTTCCAATGGCCTGCTGGGCAGATCCGAACAACACATTGGCTATTTCGTCACCTACCACCGCTACATTCGAACCGCTATTGCTTTCTGTTTCATTAAAAAAGCGACCTTCAGCTATATCGAGGGCTTCTAATTCATAATATTCAAACGTTACGGCACCAATCTGCACATTGCTCACGGTAGCGCCTTCAAACTTCATGGTTTCTGGTGGCACGTTTAAGGTATACGACACGGCTGCTACGTCGGGCACATTTCGCTTAATATATTGATATTCGTCATAGGTGACATCAGGAAACTGCTCCCATTTCCAACGGGGAATTTCAGTAGGGCCAAATGAAAAACGCCCGAGATAGATAGTACTATTGTCTAGCGAACTTAAACTTCCGTCGATTTCTTTTTTTAGTGAGTCTACTGCAGCAAGTACCGCGATTATGGAGAAAATTCCAATAGTTACACCCACCAACGAAAGGAAGGTACGCAGCTTGTTATTTTTTAGTGCATTTACTGCAAAATTGAAGCTTTCTTTCAGTACACGAAGGTAGATAAGCATGGTTGGTGTGTTAAACGGGTTCTATCTGTTGATAAAGTTATAAAAAGTAGGACGCTTTCTGTTGGCATTCGTTACAAATTACGCTGCAGAATCATTATTTTTGTCGCTTATATTTTCAACCAGAATTCAGCAACCACACCTATGAGCGACACAAGAAAGATTTCATCTGCATTAATTTCAGTTTTTCACAAAGACGGTTTGGAGCCAATCGTTAAAAAATTAGACGAACTTGGCGTTATGATCTACTCTACCGGAGGCACCCAAAAATTTATCAATGATTTGGGCGTCAACGTTATTCCCGTAGAAGACGTAACCGATTATCCTTCCATTTTGGGCGGACGTGTTAAAACGTTGCACCCAAAGGTATTTGGTGGTATTCTGAACAGACAGGACAACGAAAGTGATGTTCGAGAAATGGGGCAATACAACATTCCGCAGTTAGATGTGGTGATTGTAGATTTATATCCTTTTGAAAAAACGGTTGCTTCGGGTGCTTCGGAACAAGATATTATTGAAAAAATTGATATCGGCGGAATTTCACTCATTCGCGCAGCAGCCAAAAATTTTAAAGACACCATCTGTGTTTCTTCAATGGAAGATTACGCAGACTTTCTTGATGTTATTTCTGAAAACGAGGGCGAAATTACGCTGGCAGACAGAAAGCGTTTTGCAGCAAAGGCGTTCAATGTTTCTTCGCACTACGATACCGCCATTTTTAATTACTTCAACAGCGACCATAGTATTGCTTCTTTAAAAATTAGTGAAACCAACGGTCAGGTATTGCGATATGGTGAGAATCCGCACCAAAAGGGATACTTCTTTGGCGATTTCGACGCAATGTTCGACAAGCTTCACGGTAAAGAATTGAGCTACAACAACCTGCTAGATGTAGATGCCGCTGTAAATTTAATGCACGAGTTTAAAGGCGAGGCCCCTACGTTTGCCATCTTAAAACACAACAATGCGTGTGGTATAGCACAACGCGACACCGTACTAGCGGCCTATAACGATGCTTTGGCAGGTGACCCGGTTTCGGCATTTGGAGGAATTCTAATTAGTAATACTGAAATAGATGCCCCCACCGCTGATGAAATTCACAAATTATTTTGCGAAGTGGTCATTGCACCTTCTTTTTCCGAAGAAAGTTTAGAAATCTTAAAAGGTAAAAAGAACCGAATCTTATTAGTTCTAAAAGACGCCGAACTACCGAATACAACGGTTAGAACCTGTTTAAACGGTGCGTTGGTGCAGGAAAAAGACCATAAAACCGATGCCGAATCTGATTTAACCAACGCCACCAACAATAAACCCGACAATAGAGAGTTAGAAGATTTGTTATTTGCCTCTAAAATATGCAAACACACCAAGAGTAACACCATTGTCTTGGCCAAGAACAAACAATTATGTGCCAGTGGTACTGGGCAGACCAGCCGTGTAGATGCGTTACGCCAAGCAATTGAAAAAGCAAAAGGATTTAATTTCGATCTGAATGGTGCCGTGATGGCCAGCGACGCGTTTTTTCCGTTTCCAGATTGTGTTGAAATTGCAAATAAGGCAGGTATCGAAGCTGTTATCCAACCCGGAGGGTCTATAAAAGACCAATTGAGCATCGATTATTGCAACGAAAATAAAATGGCAATGGTATTTACCGGAACCCGTCACTTTAAGCACTAATTTTGTTACATTTGTTGGGAACGAGCACGTTATAGTTTAATTTTTTACACCTACCTGATTACTTATGGGATTTTTTGACTTCCTCACCGAAGAGATTGCTATCGATCTTGGTACCGCGAACACGCTTATCATACACAACGACAAAGTAGTAGTAGACGCACCATCTATTGTGGCGCGCGACCGCAGTACTGGTAAAATTATAGCCGTAGGTAGGGAAGCAGCGATGATGCAAGGAAAAACCCACGAAAACATTAAAACCATTAGACCTCTAAAAGATGGTGTAATTGCAGATTTTGACGCCAGTGAAAAGATGATCAATATGTTCATCAAAGACATTCCGGCGCTAAAGAAAAAATGGCTTACGCCTTCCCTGCGCATGGTTATTTGTATTCCTAGCGGGATTACAGAAGTAGAAATGCGTGCGGTAAAAGAAAGTGCAGAGCGCGTAAACGGAAAAGAAGTGTACCTGATACACGAACCTATGGCAGCAGCTATTGGTATTGGAGTAGACATCATGCAACCCAAAGGAAACATGGTGGTTGATATTGGAGGGGGAACTACAGAAATTGCGGTAATCGCCTTAGGCGGAATTGTCTGCGACAAGTCTGTTAAGATTGCTGGAGATGTGTTTACCAACGACATTGTGTACTACATGCGCACCCAGCACAACTTGTATGTGGGTGAACGTACGGCCGAGAAAATTAAAATCCAAATTGGAGCTGCTACAGAAGATTTAGAGTTGCCTCCAGAAGAGATGAGCGTGCAAGGGCGAGATTTGCTAACGGGTAAACCGAAACAAGTCCAGACAAGCTATCGCGAGATCGCTAAAGCATTAGACAAGTCGATTCTTCGTATTGAAGACGCAGTGATGGAAACATTATCACAAACTCCGCCCGAGCTAGCAGCCGATATTTACAATACAGGTATCTATCTTGCCGGTGGTGGTTCGATGCTTCGTGGTCTTGACAAAAGGTTGTCGCAAAAAACAGACCTCCCTGTCTATATTGCTGAAGACCCATTACGCGCTGTAGTGCGCGGTACAGGTATCTGCCTAAAGAATATCGCTAAGTACAAAAGCGTACTCATTAAGTAAACTTCTGATTTGTGCAACAGATTATCTTTTTCTTTATACGGAATAAAAATTTCCTGTTGTTTTTGCTGCTTTTCGTTGTTGCATTTGCCCTAACGGTAAATAGCCACTCCTACCATCGCAACAAATACATTACCTCTGCCAATTTTTTTAGCGGCACTATTTATAGCTGGAAAAGCGATGTGGTGGGATATTTCAAACTAAAAGAACGCAATAACGCACTTGCCGAAGAAAACAGACGTTTACGTAGTTTATTGGCAGAAGCCCGCGATACCGTTCCATTTATCGCACTAGACAGCACTGTCTTTCCGGGTCCTTATCAATACTATCCGGCAAAGGTGATCAATAATTCGTATTCAAAAACTAAAAACTATCTTACCCTTCGCAAGCGTATTGGAGATCCGATTGAAGCCGATATGGGCGTGATTTCTTCCAAAGGAATTGTAGGTATAGTAAATAAGGTTTCTAACAAATATGCTTCTGTACAGTCTATTTTGAATACCAATAGCAAGATTAATGCGAAGCTCAAAAATTCGTTCCATTTCGGAACGTTGGTTTGGGATACCCAAGAACCCAACGAAGCAAAATTAATCGACATTCCAAGACAAGCACCCGTTGTGGTGGGAGATACCATTGTAACCGACGGTAAGTCGACCATTTTCCCAAGAGGCATTCTTATTGGCACCATTAAAGATTTTAACTTGTCCAACAACCAAGATTATTATGATGTGACGGTTCAATTATTTAATGACATGACCAATCTCCACCATGTGTATATTATTGAGAATGTTGAAAAAGAAGCCATTCAAGAGATAGAAGATGTTGAGGTGAAAGCACCGCTTCAGAACAGGCCCACCGAATCAATAGAAGAAACCAACCAAGAGAACGATGCAGAATAGCGACCTATTGGTAAATATCGGGCGTTTTAGTATCATGGTTGTGATCCAGATATTGCTGTTCAACCACATCAATTTTATGGGGTATATCAATCCGTATCCTTACATTTTATTTATCGTTGTCTTCCCATTTACAGGAAACAAGAGTTTACTGATATTTCTAGGCTTTCTGCTAGGGCTATCTGTAGATATTTTTAGCGACTCTGGAGGTGTGCATGCTGCAGCCTGTGTTTTTATTGCGTATCTACGGCCATTACTGCTGAAATTTTCTTTTGGGGTAAGCTACGAATTCAACACCATAAAACTGAGCAAAGCAGATTTAGGCGCACGCTTTACCTATATTTCGGCCATGGTATTATTACACCATCTAATGTTGTTTTCTATGGAAATTTTTAACACTTCACACTTGGTATTGATCTTGAAATCTACGTTATTTTCAAGTATCTTTACCATAATAGTATTGTTCTGCATTACACTACTTTTCAGCAGAAAAAATTAAGCTGAAAAACAACCCTTTTTAGAATGAGAAAATTATTATTACTTGTTATTGTGATGATAACTGGCGTTGTATTTGCCAGCAGGCTCTTCTATCTTCAAGTGTACGACACCTCTTTTGAAAAACTTTCAGAAAACAATGCGATAAAAATTGAATATGATTATCCGCAGCGCGGCTATATCTACGATCGCGATGGTGAATTGCTAGTTTCTAACCAACCGTCGTACGATGTGATGGTAATACCGCGTAATGTAAAGCCACTAGACACTTTAGAGTTTTGCAAATTGCTGAAAATTTCAAAAGAAGAATTTAAACGGAAACTTGAAAAAGCCAGAATTTGGTCGCCACGACTTCCCTCACCACTCTACCCGCAGTTAACCAAGGCCGAATATGCGTCGCTTTCAGAAAAAATGTACAAATTTGAAGGCTTCTATATTCAAAAACGCTCATTACGTGAATATCAAGTTAGCCACTCTGCCAATGTACTCGGGTTTATAAGAGAGGTTGATGAACGCATCATCAAAGACAACCCAGACTATATCATGGGGGAACTCATCGGGAAACAGGGTGTAGAGCAAGCGTATGAAGATGAATTGCGTGGCACTAAAGGAGTGAAATACATTCAAAAAGATCGATTTAACAGAGAAATTGGTTCGTATAAAGATGGTGCGTTCGATACGATTCCAGAACGCGGAAAAGACATTCAGCTTACCATAGATGCGACTTTACAAAAGTATGGGGAAGAACTGTTCGCGAATAAGCGTGGTGGAATTGTTGCTATCGAACCTGCCACAGGCGAAATTCTTGCTTTAGTTACCGCACCAAATTTTGATCCTGGGCTTTTAGTAGGCCGTGAGCGCTCTGCAAACTTTACCAAATTGTATTATGATACTATTGCAAAACCATTGTTTGATCGTGGTTTGCAGGGCGAATATTCTCCAGGATCCCCTTTTAAAACGCTAACTGCATTAATTGCGATGGAAGAAGGGGTGATGAATACCACCGAAAAAGTATATTGTAACCATGGGTATGTGTATGGTCGCGGCCAAAAGCTAGGTTGCCACAGCCATTTTAGTCCGTTGGCCATGATAGACGGTATTGCACAATCGTGCAACGCCTATTTTTGTACAGCCTACCGACGTATTATCGAAAAATACCCAACGCCCCAAGAAGGTATCGATAATTGGAAAAGCCACTTGAATAGCTTTGGCTTGGGCGATTATATGGGTTATGACCTTCCGAGTGGTAAAAAAGGGCTCATCCCGAATTCAGACTTTTACAACCGTTGGTACAATTACCCGAAGTACAAGTGGTATGCTACCGCAACTATATCGAATGCCATTGGCCAAGGTGAAGTAAACCTAACGCCCATGCAAATGGCTAATTTTACCGCAGCCATTGCCAATAGGGGCTATTGGTACAGACCTCATGTTATTAAAAGTATTGAAGGACAAAAAACGATTCCTGAAGAATATACCGTCAAAAATGTAACTACCATAGCTCCTGAACATTTTGAACCTGTGGTACAAGGTATGTTTGATGTGTATAACAAAGGTACAGCGTCTAGCCTTAGAGTTCCAGATATTGAAATCTGCGGAAAAACAGGAACTGCAGAAAATTATGTGCGTATTGATGGTAAGGCGGTTCAGCTTACAGACCATTCTACCTTTGTTGCTTTTGCTCCTAAAGATAACCCGAAGATTGCGATTGCTGTTTTTGTGGAAAACGGTTATTGGGGAAGCCGCTACGCAGGTAAAATTGCTAGTTTGCTCATTGAAAAGTATATTAAAGGTGAAATAACCAGAACCGACCTCGAAAAATTTGTACTGGAGGGCAGCCTTATGAATGAATACGAGAAGCCGTATACCGGCAAGCCATTCCCAATTAACGATGGAAAAAAGATAAGTGCTAAGTTCTTAGCTGAAAACAATACGAAATAACCCCTAATTTCTACTTGAAATTACACACCGAAGCGACACCTAAAACCCAATGTCCCAAAGCAAAGTATATTTAAAATTCGATTGGCTCACCATTTTCCTGTTTTTTGCCTTGGTGGGAATTGGTTGGATTAACATTTATTCAGCTTCCCTAGATGAAACTGCTACCTCTTTTTTCGATTTAAGCAACGTATACTCAAAGCAGCTCATGTTTATTGGTCTGAGCGTGCTACTCATCATTTTTATTCTAGCCATAGATTCAAAATTTTACGAACGTTTTTCGAGTGTCATCTATATTATTTCACTGGTCTCACTGCTCGGACTATTCGTTTTTGGCAAAGAGATTTCCGGTGCTACTTCATGGTATAGTTTTGGCCCCTTTGGTTTGCAACCCTCAGAATTTGCAAAAGCGGCCACTGCACTGGCACTCGCTAAATATTGTAGCGATATGCAAACCAATATTGGAGAGTTCAAACATCAAATACGTGCTTTTATCATCATTGCACTACCGGCAATATTCATCATCCCGCAACCTGATCCAGGGAGTGCTTTGGTGTATGCGGCGTTCATTTTCCCCTTGTATCGAGAAGGCTTGCATTTTGTATATTTATTGCTCGGGTTCTTCGCCGCAGCGTTGTTTGTGGGCACCTTAGCTTTCGGCGTTATATGGGTATCCTTGGGTGTGATCGCTATTGGGGCACTCATCTTTGCTTACAATGCGAAACGAAATCGAAAACGACCCCCAATTATTCGTTATAGCATCATTGCTGCTGCGTGTATAGGATTTGCTTTTTCGGTAAATTATATATTTGAAAACGTCTTTGAGCAACGCCATCGAGATCGTTTCAACATTGTTCTGGGAAAAGAAACCGATTCTCAGGGAATTGGGTACAATACCAACCAAAGTGAAATTGCAATTGGTAGTGGTGGATGGACCGGTAAAGGCTGGACCCAGGGCACACAGACAAAGGGAAATTTTGTACCAGAGCAACATACCGACTATATTTTTAGTACCGTAGGGGAAGAATGGGGATTTGTGGGCAGCCTTGTAGTAATAATACTATTCGTGGCCCTCATTATACGTATCATCTACCTTGCCGAACGACAGAAAAACCAATTTAGCCGTGTTTATGGTTATAGTGTGGGTGCAATCCTCTTTCTACATTTTTTCGTAAATGTAGGCATGGTAACAGGCCTATTCCCCACCGTTGGGATTCCGCTGCCATTTTTTAGCTACGGCGGCTCTGGCCTTTGGGGTTTCACCATCTTATTATTCATTTTTGTGAGACTTGACGGTGGAAATTATTACTATACTTGATTATCGGGGTGGCGAGCAAGCTGTTTTTTTGTAAGTTGTTTGACACAAAAAATAAGGTTGCGAAGGCGGACAAAAACCCAACTATTCATTTTTGTGAGACTTGACGGTGGTAATTATTACTACACGTAATCAGCGGGGTGGCGAGCAAGCTGTTTTTTTGTAAGTTGTACAACACAAAAAATAAGGTTGCGAAGGCGGACAAAATTACAATTATTGATTTTGTCTCATATCGCAGCGTTACTTACCATGCTTTCCTATCCACCGAAGCCTCAAAACTCGCTTGCATTTGTTTTGATAACTTCGGAAAAAAATCGATTCCTGTCTTAGCCTCAATGGCGTCGATAGGCACAGCATAGTCATAAAAGGATCTATCAGTGCCTTCATTTGGAATTAAAAAAGCTATGGCTTGGTAACCATCGCTTCGTTTGTCTAAAATAATTTTATAAAATTCTTGAGGTACTGAAACTTCTTCATCGCCAATATGTTCTAACCCATCTCTTAGCACACCTCCTGTAACCACAAACACACCGTCGTATTTTTTAGCCCAATACCGTGTTTTTTGTTCCAATCGATTCCATATACCACCATTGAATTGGCGGTTTTGTGGACTGATATTGCTAGTTAAAAACGTCTCGTGATACGCATCGTAATCAAATTCACGGTCTGCTGCCGGGCAAAGATGCCCTCTGTCGTACCCAGAATTTTTATAATTGCGCCAATCTGCTGAACCTGATGCAACGCTACGATCTGCAACAAAATACGGACGTTTAAAGTCGCTGTTTTTTAGATGCTCTTTTTTTAATTCGTATGCCACCCATTCAGCTTGTTCGTGAGCTTCAACATAAGACAAGGTGTAATACTGATGGGTTACCACATCGCCAGTTGTGGAAGACGGCAAAAACCCTTCGTTGAATTCGGCATAACTGGTCGTAGTCTCTGCAGTATTGGGGTAAGCTTCCTTTTTTTCATCCACGTACTTTTCAGCATAATACAGCGCAGCAGTGACCAAAATAATTAATAAAGGATATAGTAATTTTCGATTCATCTTTTCAATTTCAATAACATCATGTGGCTTTTACATCCATTGCGTCTCGAAGCGCATTTCCAATCAACATAAAAGCTGTTACCAAGCTCATAATTGCAAGTCCGGGAATGATGGCTAAATACGGCTTTCCGAGAATGATATAACTATAATGATCTTTTATAATCCCACCCCAGCTAGGCATGGGTGGCTGTGCCCCAATGCCCAAAAAACTCAATCCGCTCTCTATGAGTATCGCCCCAGCAAAATTAGCCGCCGAAATAATGATCACGGGCGCCATTGCATTGGGTAAAATATGTCTTGTAATAATTCTCCAGTCGGTATAACCCAACGCTCTTGCCGCAGTAACGAACTGCATTTCTTTAACGCCCATTACTTGTCCACGTACTACACGTGCCACTTCAACCCACATCGTAAGCCCTACCGCAATAAAAACTTGCCAAAACCCTTTGCCTAGGGCGAGTGTAATCGCAATAACCAACAATAAAGTAGGAATAGACCAAGTAACATTTATAAGCCACATAATGGCTGCATCTACTTTTCCGCCAAAGTAACCCGCAATGGCTCCAAGGCTAATACCAATCACCAATGAAATGAATACCGCTACAAATCCGATCGCCAATGAAATTCGAATACCAATAAGCATTCTACTTAATAAGTCTCTACCATATTTATCGGTTCCCAGTATAAATTTTTTAGTTGAAACATACTGGGTAGAAATTTCGCTAGGTGTTTTGACAGCTGGAAACAGACTAAGCTTATACTCTTTTTGGAGTCCGCCAGACCCTTCTTCGGTATATTCAGTAATTAGAATACCATCTTTGGTGGTGCTAAAAGTGGAAATAGGAATTTCGGTCGCCGTCGTTTTCTTTCCAAAGAAAAACGCTCCTAAACCACCATTCGATGTTCCCTGCGAAGGTATGGTTAGGATTTGCACCGTAAACCCCGGACTTTTGGAATGAATAGAAAGATGCATTTGGTTTGCATTTTCTGAGTCGTCTGGAGCCAAAGCATACGCAAAAATTGCCAAAAGCACGCATAGTGATAAAAAACACAAACTGAACATCCCCCAAAAGTTTTTTTTAAACTTTTGAAGTGCCAACTGTGTTACCGAAGTCGCCTGTTTTTTCACCGCATAAAACTACAAAAAAACCCGCGACACACTTTCAGGTATCGCAGGTTTAAAAATAAATTGAGCCCAATTAGACAATCTGTTTAAGGATTGGCAAATTAGTTTTTAATATTGGCTAATTTTTTGGTCTTAATGTTCGTTATTTTGAGGTCTTCAAGAACATTTACAGCCTCTTCAACATAAATATCCTTCGCCAAGCTCTTGTGCCATCTTTTGCGCTTCTCACGTAAAGTCGTGTCCTGGCGCATCAGCTCAACTTCATCTGGCAGCGAACGGTAACTCATTTTATTGTCATACTCGTCTATAGCATCAAACTTTTTGGTTTCTGCTTTGCGTTGTTCTATTTCAGCATAGTACTCGTCAAAATTCAAGTTTACATCCAATTCGTCACGGCGTTTTTTAATCCATCGTGCATTTTCTTCAATAAGGCTTAACTGTTCACTTTTTGCCATACGCGCTTTACTTTTGGCAATCGCTTCATCAAAATCAACATATCCGTCCCATACATCAAATTTGGCAGGGTCTATTTTATCAAACGGCAATGGGTTGTCGTAATCTCTTTCTCCAATGTCTACATAGCTAAACCTATCTGGCATCACTACATCACTTTTTACCCCTTCTAATTGGGTAGAACCTCCGTTTACACGATAGAACTTTTGGGTAGTCAGCTTCAACGCACCCATATCGCCCATGTCGTTTTTACGTAACCATTGGTTTAGATCGACTAAGTTTTGTACGGTTCCTTTTCCGTAGGACTGCTCGCTACCGATAATGATAGCACGCTTGTAGTCTTGCATCGCAGCCGCTAAAATTTCGGAAGCCGAAGCTGATAACTCATTTACTAAAATCACTAACGGGCCATCCCACAAAATATCGTCATCTTCATCTTCTAAAACTTCTTTACCATTACTGGTAGAAACCTGTACTACCGGACCTTCTTTAATGAACAACCCAGCGATATCTACCGCAGTTCGCAGTGATCCCCCGCCATTATTCCGAAGGTCGAGTACTAAGCCTTCAACACCTTCTTCTTTTAAGCGAACGATCTCCTGTTTTACATCGGTTGCAGAATTACGCTCTTTATAATTTTCCATATCAAAGTAGAAAGCTGGCAAGTTGATAAGCCCAAACTTTTTATCCGACTTTTCAATCACCGTACTTTTGGCATAGGTTTCTTCAATTTCAACCACATCCCGGGTAATGGTTTCTTCTCTCGTGGTACCGTCTACTCCTTTAATGGTAAGTGTTACTTTAGAACCTTTAGGTCCTTTAATCAGTTTTACGGCATCGTCAACACGCATTCCAACAACACTTACCGCTTCTTTTTCATCTTGCTGACGCACTTTGGTAATTAGGTCGCCTACTTCAATGTGCTCTCCTCTCCACGCCGGGCCACCACTTATAACATCTACCACTTTTATGTAGTCATTCTTCTTTTGCAGTCGGGCACCAATTCCTTCTAGTTTTCCGCTCATGCGCAAATCGAAACGATCGCGGTCTGGCGGAGCAAAATAGTTGGTGTGCGGGTCGAACTCTTCGACGATTGTGGTCAAAAAGGTTGCAAAATAATCTTTACGCTCTAAGTCATCGGTAAACTCGTAATATTCTTCCAGAGAAGTACGGGTTTGCGTTCTCGATTTTTCTTCAATTTCTGAAATAGTTAATTTGGCGTTTTCAGAAGGTGTAAATTCTTCTCCTTTTTCAGCAGCCTCTTTTTGATTTTTTGCTGAAACTTCCTTTTCTTCAACAAGATCGTAGTAATTTGAAAGCGTAGAAAACTTCAATTGTTGTCTCCAACGATCTTTCATTTCACTTTCGTTCTTTACATACGCTAGATTTTCGTAATCTACATTAATCACTTCATCTATTGAATAATCGAAAGGTTCTTCTAATACAGCAGCATATCGTTTCTTGCCTTCTTCCATCCGTTTCATAAATCGGTCATACACCAAATTGAAGAATGTCAGGTCTTTTGCCTTAATCTGATCGTCGATCAAAGTTCTATAAGCACTAAACTCTTCAATATCTGAAGCTATGAAATAGCGCTTCAACGGGTCTAAGGCATTGATAAAATCATCATACACACCAGCACTGAAGGTGTCATCCATGTCTGCCGGACTGTAATGCCCTTTTTCTAAAACATAGGTAATTAGGTCTAACAGTACTTTGTCTTTATCTGGATCGTTAAATTCTTTGGTAGTAAAACTGCAGGAAGTTACCGCCATTAAAACTCCGAGAAATAAAATTTTCATATTCTTTTTCATAAAACGCATCGTCCTTTTTTTTGAACCCTAAAAATAGAGAAAAAACCGTGCCAAGTGGCCCTTAGGGTACTAATATTTTGTTAAACGGCTGTCATTCAAAAATTGGCAGATTCTGAAGGTAACCTTTCACTGGTATAATTGATTACGTTCGTTTTTTATAACAACCAAGAATCTGTTCTAAATTGAATCGCTGTTCATAGTATAAACTGTATTTTTGTACTCTTAGTATTTCAACCTATGGCAGCTAAAAAACCCCTCATTCTTGTAACCAACGACGACGGTATCACAGCACCCGGAATACGTGCACTCGTAGAAGTAATGAACACCCTGGGCGACGTTTGTGTAATTGCACCAGACTCTCCACAAAGCGGCATGGGCCACGCAATTACCATTCATGACACCCTCTATTGTGATGCCATTGAGGTACGAAAAGATGAACCACAACAAGAATATAGCTGTAGCGGTACTCCCGTAGATTGTGTAAAACTGGCGGTGAACGAAATTTTAAAACGGAAACCTGATCTCTGCGTAAGCGGAATAAACCACGGAAGTAATTCTTCTATCAATGTCATTTATAGCGGTACCATGAGTGCAGCCGTAGAAGCAGGCACGCAAGGAATCCCGTCTATTGGTTTCTCGCTGTTAGATTATTCGCTAGATGCCGATTTTGAGCCTGCGAAAAAATATGTAAAGTTACTTGCTGAAGAATGCCTTAAAAACGGACTCCCAAAAGGGGTAGTACTGAATGTGAATATCCCAAAAGCAAGCGCTTCTGAATTGAAAGGAATGAAAGTTTGCAGACAGGCCAATGCCCATTGGACCGAAAATTTCGATAAACGTACCAATCCGTTGGGCCGCGATTACTATTGGCTTACTGGCGATTTTGTAAATGAAGACAAAGGGGAAGACACAGACGAGTGGGCCTTAGCACACAACTATGTTTCAGTAGTGCCGGTTCAATTCGACCTTACCGCCCATCATGCAATCCAAGAAATCAATTCCTGGGATTTATGAAAACCACCAAACAGTTTATCGCAAAAAATATCGGGATTGGTTTTATACTAGGAGTGCTAACCAATTTACTAGGCAGTGTGCTCTATATCTTGCTATTTTCCAAATTCAACTTTAAAACCACCATCAAAGTGGCTTTAGAACAAGATGTAATGGGTAATATTATAGGTCTTGGTGCCCTGCTCAATCTATTGCTTTTTTTCTTTTTTCTGAAAAAGAACCGATATTATAGGGCCCGTGGCGTTATTATGGCAACACTACTAGCGGCTTTTTTCATTCTCGCGGCAAAATTCTATTAGCAGATACACATTGCTTCTTGTATATTTAGGCATATTTTAAAAACATGAAATATTACCTTCTTGCAGGTGAGGCGTCTGGCGATTTGCACGGTGCTAATCTTATGAAAGCAATCTACAAAGAAGACCCAGATGCAAACATTCGGTTTTGGGGAGGCGATCTGATGCAAGAGGTTGGCGGAACCTTGGTAACACATTACAAAGAGCGTGCTTTTATGGGTTTTGCTGAAGTGATAACGAACCTTAGAAAGATATTTGGACTGATTTCAGATTGTAAGAAAGACATTGAAGCATTTCAACCCGATGCGCTCGTTTTTATAGACAACTCCGGTTTTAACCTACGTATTGCAAAATGGGCCAAACCGAAAGGCTATAACACACACTATTATATCAGTCCGCAAGTTTGGGCCTCAAGAGCCAGCAGAGTAAAAACAATTAAGGCAACCATAGACCATATGTATGTGGTGTTGCCCTTCGTAAAAGATTTCTACAAAAAGTACGAGTATCCTGTGCACTTTGTGGGCCATCCATTAATTGACGCCATTGCCGATAGAACCCAAGTAGACCCCATACAGTTTAAAGCAACGCATGGTTTAGACGAACGCCCTATCATTGCCTTATTGCCCGGCAGCCGAAAACAGGAAATCAATAAAATGCTGAAGGTGATGTTGAGCGTGGTTAGCGATTTTCCCACATATCAGTTTGTCATAGCGGGAGCTCCGAGCCAAGAATCTTCCTTCTATGAACCGTTTATGCAGCATCAAAATGTTCGGCTCATTGCAAATAAAACCTATGATCTTTTAAGTCTGTCTACGGCCGCGCTGGTTACCTCGGGTACTGCCACGCTAGAAACTGCATTATTTAAAGTACCTCAGGTAGTGTGTTACAAAGCAAATGCCCTATCCTATCAAATAGCGAAACGCATCATCACCCTAAAATTTATTTCTTTGGTGAATTTGGTACTCAACAAGGAAGTTGTTAAAGAATTGATTCAGAATGAACTTCACAAAAAAAATCTAAAAAAAGAATTGACGACTATTTTAGACGAATACAAGCGTGCTACGTTGTTTTTAGAGTATTACGATCTAGAGCAAAAATTAGGAGGAAAAGGAGCCAGTGAGAAAACGGCAAAATTGATTATTGAAAGTTTAAAACAATAACTTATAAATCACTCACCTTAAATTTCTTCAACCATTTGAGGTGGTTTCGCGCAAGAAATCGTTGTTAATTTCGTTTTGATAAGTGTTTTTAGTTCTTCCAAAAAGTTGCCAAATTGATGCGTATTTTTAAAAAATAACCAAGCTGCCCGCCTTCTCGGGACCTATCGATGAAAAAACTACTACCTATTTTATTGCTTTCCTTATTTTTAGCTTCCTGCGGAAGTTCAAAAAGAACTACAGATTCACGAATTAAAAAATCACGGACTAGTGTTAGTAATTCAGAAAAAACTGCCAACGCACAAGCAGATCGTATCGTGGAACACGCCAAGAAATTTCAAGGCACAAAATATAAATTTGGTGGTACTACAAAAAAGGGTATGGACTGCTCTGGCCTAATTTACACCGCTTTTCTAACCGAAGATATCGCCTTGCCACGTATTTCACGTGATATGGCAAAGCAAGGCAAACGTATTTCGCTCTTAAAAGCCCAGGCTGGTGATTTAGTGTTCTTTCAAACCAATAAAAGCAGAAAGGTAATCAACCATGTAGGGCTGGTGGTCGAAAATGTTCGTGGTGAGTTAAAATTCATACATTCAACTAGCTCGAGAGGAGTAATAATTTCCTCAATTCAGGAAAATTACTGGAACTTGGCTTTTGTAGAAGCGCGCCGTATCATCTAAAATTACTATCTTTAGTGTAACTCTCCTACCCTAATTGGCCTCGCGCCTTTCTTCTAGGATGAGAGTTCCTTTTATTAATACCACGGTTGTTCTATTTTCAGTATTCCTCACCTTAGGGATCTGTCTTTCTTATTGGGTACATGAACATATTGCTATCACAATTTCAGCTGAAATTCAACTTGGCTTATTATTTTTTATTGCTGTACTCTTGCTATTCGCACATTGGCAGAATAATGCGAGATTGAGCCCCACGTCTCTATTTGGTGTTTTGGTCTGCGTACTTTTCTTCGGAATTGGCTACACCTCGTACTCGCTTCGATTTCCGAAGTACATAAAACAGCATTATACACATCATACAACGTCCGACAGTGCTTCCTTTCTTCAATTGAAGATTAGAGAAATACTGAAACCCAATACCTATTACCACAATGTTATTGCAGAAGTTACTGCCGTAAACGGTTGTGAAACAAAGGGTGACCTCCTGCTACATCTAGCAAAAGATTCTCTTGCGCAACACTTATCTGTTGACGAAATTCTGTTGGTTCAAAAAATTCCTAAAGCAATTCGGCAGCCATTGAATCCGCACCAGTTCAATTATGCACAATACATGAAAAATAACGGGGTGTATACTGAAATCACCTTAAAACCCCGTGATATCCTATTTCAGAGAAAAGGAAAAACTACATTGGTTGGTTTTTCAGCTTCCCTGCGTAATTTTTTTATTTCAAAACTAAAAGAAAGTTCGCTGGAGAAGGATCAGCTTAGCATAGTACAGGCATTAGTATTGGGCCAACGTCGTGATATTAGCAAAGAACTCTACAATGCGTATGCTGCGGCTGGCGCCATCCATATCTTGGCAGTATCTGGTCTGCACGTAGGTATCTTATATTTTATTTTTATGTGGCTCTTCCGGCCGCTTTCCTATTTCAAACATGGAAATACCATTAGAAGTGTTATAATTGTGGTGCTTCTCTGGGCGTTTGCCATGTTGGCTAGTCTCTCACCATCGGTCGTACGGGCCGTGACCATGTTTTCTTTTTTTACGCTCGCCAGCTCACTAAACAGGCCCACCAATAGTTTTAACACGCTCTTTCTCTCCTATTTGCTGTTATTGTTACTCGTGCCCCATTGGTTATTTCAGGTGGGTTTTCAATTAAGTTACCTCGCTGTGTTCTTTATTCTTTGGCTACAACCAAAACTTTACAACCTCTATACACCTAAATTCTATATCGATAAAATGCTGTGGGGCATCACTACGGTCACCATTGCAGCACAGGTTGGTATCGTTCCGTTAAGTCTCTATTATTTTCATCAGTTTCCTGGGCTTTTCTTTATCACAAACCTAGTTATTTTGCCTGTGCTTGGGCTCTTACTTGCCGGCGGACTCCTACTGGTTATAATGGCAGCTTTCAATGTGGCTCCTGACGTTTATGTTGAAGGGTATAATTTCGTATTGAAACTCTTAAATGAATTTATTGTTTGGGTGGCCACACAAGATTCCTTTTTGTTTGCAGACATCCCATTTTCCGAAGTAAAAGTGCTAGCTAGCTATTTGGTGATTGTTAGTTTAGGTCTGCTATGGAAGAATTATAATGCCAAAACATTTCTGTTCTGCCTATCTACTATTACAATTTTCTGCGGAAGCGTTCTATGGGACAAAAAAAGAAACAACTATCATGAATTGGTAGTTTTTAACCAAAACCGAAACACCTTAGTGGCCGTAAAGGAAACTACTGAAATAACCATCATGAGTCCTGACACTACAATACAAAAATCAGATTATCTATTAAAAGGGTATAACACACAAACAGGAATTAAAAATGTACATGGTAGTCGCTTGCCAACCTTTTTTACGTATAAAAATCAACAGATATTGGTGTTGGATAGTTTGGGTGTTTATAGTATAGGTGCCAAACCAGAAATTGTGTTACTAACCTCTAGCCCGAGAGTGAATTTAGATCGGCTCATCGACAGTTTATCGCCACGTATGATTGTGGCAGACGGGAGTAATTATAGAAGTTATGTAGAACGATGGCGACGCAGCTGTTCCATAAAAAAACTCCCTTTTCACCATACGGGTACCAAGGGAGCCTTTACACTTAAATAGTCGAAACACTTAACTAAAAAACAACTACTTAAAAGTGCCTTTAAAATTTTCCTGATAATCTTGCCAAGCTTCGGCAGTGGTCAGTTTTTTATAATCATCGTTTGCAATCATTTTGAGAAAAATCTCTAACTGCTGTGGTGTTTTATAACCAGCGATTGCTTGTATGAGTGTACCATCCTCTTTAAAAAACACTAGACTGGGATATCCCGTAATTTTTAACGCATGGGCAAATAAATGTTGTGAGTTGCGCCCTTTTCGGCCTGGTTGGTAATTTGGGTTGGTATAAGTAAAATCTTGATACGTTAATTCTTCGTCACCTTCCGCATTAAACTTTACCGCATAGTAATTATCATTTATGAATTTAGCTACTTGAGCATCACTAAACGTATTTCTGTCTAGCAATTTGCACGGGCCACACCAAGTGGTGTACACATCCATAAATATTTTTTTGGGTTGTTTCTCTTGTGCTGCCAATGCCTCTTCCATACTCATCCAATTAATTTTTTGGGCGGTCATGGAACCAACAACTAATAGCAAGCCGAGTAGTAACAACTTTTTCATAGCAATTTTTCTTTTTGTAGACGTTTTCAACATAAAAACAGTTCAGTTTTATGTAACAAAAAACGTTCCACAAAGGGAACGTTTTTTATTCATTAAAATTGTGTATTATTTAATACCGTGCATCATTCGTATCATCGTTTTATTCAAAATGACTAGAATGATTCCAGCGGCTACAGGGATTAGTGTAAAAATCAAGAAGAAAGTAGTCATCCCATATTCTTCAACAATAGGATCAATGTAACTTCCTGTTATACCCGCTGCAAGGTTGGCTATGAAATTAGCTACGAACCAAACTCCAAACATCAACCCTACCAACTTAAGAGGTGCCAATTTACTCACATACGAAAGACCTACCGGAGATACACAAAGTTCTCCAAGTGTATGGAAAAGATACGCTAAAATTAAGAATATCATACTAACGCTTGCCGTTTTAGCTCCCAATGGAATTCCCATCGATCCGAATGCCAAAATTCCGAAACCAAGTCCGAGTAAAATCAAACCTATCGCAAACTTTACAGGTCCGCTAGGGTTATATTTACTCTGCCATATTTTAGAAAATAGGGGTGCAAACGCAATAATAAAGAATGAGTTCAGAATACCGAACCACGATGCCGGAACTTCTGCAGCCTCTGCAGTAAACTCACGATAAAGCATCCAAAGTACAATAGCCCAGATAATGGCAAAACTGATTCCCAGAAATATATTTGAAAGCGCGTATTTACCAAACGTTTGCTTAAATAACATTACCAACACCCATGTAATGATTAGCATTGGTATAATGGTGAGCAGTGTATTGAATACCTTAAAGATCATAGCACCATTATCAACCAGAACCCTGTCTGTATAATCTGCAGCAAAGATGGTCATAGAACCCCCTGCTTGTTCAAAAGCCCACCAAAAGAAAATCGTAAAGAAGGCAAAAATTCCGATCACAATTAATCGATCACGAGTAACTTTCGATTTCTTAGCGTCATCTGCAACATCTTCAACAGCCTCTTTTGTAGCTTCTAATTTGTTTTCAACTGCATCATCAAAGTCTTTTGTTCCCTTCGGTGAAAGACCGATACGACCAAATATTTTTTGGGCAAAATAAAATTGAAGCATTCCGAAGAACATAAAAATACCTGCGAGTCCGAAACCATAATGCCATCCAACTTTTTCGCCTATATAACCACATAGTAAAATACCTAAAAACGCTCCGGCATTAATACCCATGTAGAAAATGGTATACCCAGCATCCTTTTCCTTGCCTTGTGTTTTGTACAACTGACCAACGATAGAAGAAATATTCGGCTTAAACAATCCGTTACCAATAATCAGCAAACCTAACCCGATATAGAAAAAAGAGTCTGATGTAATTTCGAGCGCCATAGAAGCATGTCCGAGCGTCATCAACAACGCACCAATCACCACTGCCTTTCGGTACCCGGTAACCATATCTGCGATAATTCCACCAAAGATGGGTGTTACATACACCAAGCCCGTATAAATTGCATATAATTGAAGTGCTTCAGCTCTTGCCCAGCCCCAGCCGCCTTCATCGAGAATAGAGGCAACTAAAAATAGCACGAGTAGTGCGCGCATTCCGTAGTACGAAAAACGTTCCCACATTTCAGTAAAGAACAGTACAAAAAGTCCCGAAGGATGCCCTAGAACGGTTCGCTGGTTGATTTCTGAACCTCCAAATTTAAATTCCATATTCGTAAGTGTTAGTTATAAGTTGTTTTTAATATAATCTGTCATTAGTGTATATAAATGTAATCGTGTATTACCGCCGTAAATCCCATGATTTTTATCTGGGTAAATCCGCCAATCAAATTGTTTATTGGCTTGCACCAGCGCTTCAATAAGTCGCATGGTATTTTGTACATGCACATTGTCGTCTGCACTACCGTGTACCAACAGGAATTTTCCTTCTAACTTCTCTACATGGTTAATAGGTGAATTGTTATCATACCCGCTCGCGTTCTCCTGCGGGGTCGTCATATACCGTTCTGTATAAATCGTATCATAAAAGCGCCAGCTGGTAACCGGGGCCACTGCAATGGCCATAGAAAAAGTGTCTGCACCTTGAAACAAGCAATTGCTAGACATAAAGCCACCATAACTCCAACCCCAGATTCCAACACGTGAACTGTCTATGTATGGAAGTGCTCCCAATTGTTGCGCAGCAGCTATCTGATCTTCTACTTCGTATTTTCCCAACTCCTTTTGGGTCATTTTTTTGAAGTCACGACCTTTTAGTCCGGTACCACGACCGTCTACACAAGCAATGATATAGCCTTCTTGTGCCAACATTTGATGCCAATAGTCGTTTGCACCACCCCAGCTATTTTTCACATTTTGTGAACCAGGCCCAGAGTATTGGTACATAAAGAGTGGATACTTTTTTGACGGGTCAAAATCGACTGGTTTAATCATGTACATGTTCAGTTCTTCGCCATTCACGTTGATAGTACTAAACTCTTTTGGAGATGTTTTATACGCAGCTAACTGATTTTTTAAAGCTTCGTTGTTTTTAATCTCACGAATCAATTTTCCATCTATGGCCTTGTGCAAGGTGAACTTATAAGGGGTTTCTGTATCGTGGAACGTATTGATGTAATAGGTGAAATCTGAGCTAAATGAAGCACTATTAGTTCCCGTTTCTGTACTAAGGCGCGCTTTATTTTCACCATTTTTTAGTACCGAATAGACATCGCGGTTAATGCTTCCATTTTCTGTGCTTTGGTAGTAAATACGACCCGTTTTCTGATCGAAACCATAATAATTGGTCACTTCCCAAGGGCCTTTTGTTACCTGATTGATAAGCTGTCCTGTTTTATCGTAGTGGTAAATATGGTTCCAGCCATCTTTTTCGCTGGTCCAGATAAAACTGTTATTGTTTAAAAAAGTAAGGTTATCGGTAATGTCTACGTAGGCATCATCGCGTTCTTTTAGGATGAGAGAAGTTGTATTCTTAGCAGCATCAACAAAAACAAGGTCTACCATGTTTTGCTTACGATTGGTTAACTGCACGCTTAAGATATTTGGATCATTTGTCCATTTAATTCTCGGTATGTAATAACTGTTGAAATTTTCTAAACTCACATCAGCGGTAGTGTTCGAGTCTAAATCATATACATGTAGTGAAACTTCCGCATTTGGGTCACCAGCTTTTGGGTATTTAAACACTTGCTGGCTCGGGTATAGATCTTCCCCAAAAACATCCATTGAGAAACGAGGCACTTCGGTTTCATCAAATCTGATATACGCTAGTTTGTCACCATCTTTATTCCAATCGAATGCACGCACAAAGGCAAACTCTTCTTCGTACACCCAATCTGTAATACCGTTTATAATGCTATTCTTCTTACCATCGGTAGTGATTTGTTTTTCACCTCCTGTTTCCAAATCTTTCACATACAAATTATTGCAATATCCGTAAGCTACTTTTGAACCATCTGGACTAAAAGTGGGTTCCTGAATCTGTTTATCTGAAACAAGCGTTAACTTTTTGCTTTTTAAATCGTACACGTAGTACGTCCCGAGTGATGAACGGCGGTATATTTGTTTTAACTGGGTTGCCAATAACAATTTCGACTCATCTTCACTCAATTCATAGGAAATGATAAAATTAATTCCCGGCATGTCTTCTGAACTTACCAGCGTGCGTACTTTTTTACCGCTTTTATAATCATACACATCTACGGTTGAGGCACTGAGCTGCCTACTGTAATTTAAAACGGCGTATTCTTTTCCGTTGTTCATAGATCGCAATGCGTCTAGACGTTCGGTTCTAAAAGTTCCACCCCAGATATCTTCTAAGGTGATGTCTTGTTTTTGGGCTGTCGTAACTGTTAAAGACAGTACGAACAATACGAGTAGGGAGGTACGAGGAAGGAATTTCAAACTGTTAAAATTTTGTTATGTCAATGTTACTAAAATTTCAGCAACTTTCCATGATTTTAATGTAAAAATACGGCATCTTACGCTGCCATAAAGCTGTCTAAAATTCAAGAAAAACGGCTTTAGCACACAATTACAATAGTCTTATCTTTGTAGCTTCAACCCTGTACGGCATGACACAACCAATTTCTGGATTTTCTAAAAAGTCGAAAGAAGAAAAAATACAATGGCTCCTCGATACCTACTTCCCAAAGAACAAGGAAGCAAAACAAGTCATAGAGCAATATTGGAACAGCGACCAAGCCCTGCAACAATTACATGACGATTTCATCGAGAATGCCCTTACCAACTACTACCTCCCGTTTGGCGTGGCTCCTAATTTTTTGGTGAACGGTAGCCTGTATTCCCTGCCTATGGTGATTGAAGAAAGCTCTGTTGTGGCAGCCGCAAGCAACGCTGCCAAATTTTGGTTGTCTCGGGGCGGATTCACAACCGAGGTAATTTCAACTACAAAAAACGGACAAATACACATCGATTTCTATGGTGCTTCGGAAACCTTAGCCGATTTTTTTACTGAGATCAAGCCGAAATTAATAGAAAGCATTGCCAACATCCAAGAAAATATGAAACGCAGGGGCGGCGGTTTGATTGATATCGAGTTATTGGACGCCTCCCAAACCCTTGAAGGATACTATCAACTACACGCCACATTCGAAACCCTCGATGCCATGGGAGCCAACTTCATCAATAGCTGCTTAGAGCAAATGGCAGCAACTTTTGAAGCAGAAGCAAACACATCTAAAAAATTCGATACCCATCAACCAAAGGTAGTGATGAGCATTTTATCCAATTACGTCCCAGAATGTATGGTCAGGGCGTCGGTACAATGCAAAGTAGAAGACTTGGCACAAAATGATATTTCTGGTGAAAACTTTGGCGCAAATTTCGTGCGTGCTATAGACATAGCAAAATCTGAAACCCGTCGTGCTGTAACCCACAATAAAGGTATTATGAATGGAATTGATGCTGTGGTACTGGCAACCGGAAACGATTTTAGAGCTGTAGAAGCCGGAGTGCATGCATATGCTGCCAGAAATGGCTATTACAGCAGCTTGACGCACGCAAAGATAGAAGATGGGGTCTTCAGTTTTTGGATTGAATTACCATTAGCACTGGGTACGGTGGGCGGACTCACATCCTTACACCCGCTCGTAAAACTTGCCTTGCAGTTGCTACAACAACCTACTGCAAGAGAGTTAATGGAATTAATTGCCGTTGCAGGGTTGGCCCAGAACTTTGCCGCAGTGAAATCGTTGGTCACGGTAGGCATACAAAAAGGCCATATGAAAATGCACCTAATGAACATTTTAAACCAATTAGAGGCCACTTCCGAAGAAAAAAAGAAAGCAATTGAGTATTTCACGACTACCGCTGTATCGCACAGTGCAGTGACTAAATTCATCACATCTTTACGAAGCTAAAATTTTAGAACTTCTCAAATCAAAACCCATTGAAAAAGTCATTTTACAGCAACGGCAAGTTACTACTCACAGGAGAATACGTTGTTCTAGACGGAGCCACAGCCTTGGCCATTCCCACCAAGAAAGGACAAACACTTACTGTTTCAGCTACTGAAGTTGAGGGCATCAAATGGCGAAGTATCGATGCTACTGGAAACCGTTGGTTTGAAGCACATATAGACTTAAATAAGCCCACTTCAAAATCAAATAACCCAGTGGAGCATACACTGAAGACCATTCTAAAACAGGCAAAACAACTAAATTCAGATTTTCTAACAGACGCCGTGGGCTATCAGGTGGAAACTACACTTTCGTTTCCAAGAGACTGGGGATTGGGAAGTTCGTCTACGCTCATCAATAATATTGCACAATGGGCCAAAGTAGATGCCTTTGTACTCCTGCAACAATCCTTCGGAGGTAGCGGTTACGACATCGCTGCCGCACAGCACGACAAGGCTATTTTTTATCAGATTAAAGATAGCACACCAACTACCCAAGAAGTTACCCTACCATGGAACTTTTCAAACCAGTTATTTTTCGTGCATCGCAACAAAAAACAAGATAGCAAAGAAGGTATTTCGAAATACAAAGAAGCTAGACCCTCACAAAAAGAGATTGAACAAATTAGTGACCTGACACGAAAAATGCTTTTGTGCTATTCCATAAACGATTTTGAGCAACTGTTAATGGCTCACGAACGAATCATTTCTTCCATCATAGGACTTCCTACCGTGAAAGATTTGTTATTTCCAGACTTTTCAGGCACTGTAAAAAGCTTAGGCGCTTGGGGTGGCGATTTTGTACTTGCCACTGGCCCTATTGATACCATGGAGTATTTTAGAGAGAAAGGGTATACTACTATCATTCCATTTACTGAAATGAGCTTATAAAAAAAGCCCCGATTTCTCGAGGCTTTTTTATTTTGATGTAGGAAACTGTTTAGAAGAAGTTCTTGCGATTGTCTTCTATTTCTGCCGCCTCCTTTAATGCATTATATACATCTGTATTGATAGTTGGTGTACGCTGTGTATTTAATTGGTTTGCGTATGAAGCATAGTTATCTAAGCTTGGCGCAGGATTTACTGCTAACACACGAACTTTATACACACCGTTGTTTCCAACGAGTAGATCAGTTTCTTCACCAGCCTTCTTTCCGAAAGCAACGCCAACAACACTCGGCTCGTTACCAGCTCCAGGTAGTGTAGGTGCAGCCATGGTTACCGCAGTTGCATTTTGAACGGTCACGCCTTGGCTTGCAGCAACCTCTTGAACAGTAGATCCTGTAACGCTTTCTTTAATCTTTTCGGCTTTCTTTTCTTTTCTCAAGATAGGAGTCACTCTAGGTGAAGCTTCAGCTATGCTCATTAACCCTTTCGGATTCTTACGTGTTAATTGCGCTACTACATATCCATCTGGCGTACTAAAACGCTTGATATCTCCAACTTCAGTTTCTTCTTCAAAAGCCCATTTTATGATGGTTCTGTTATTTCCGATACCAGGAATGGTAGCATCTAGTTCACCTACTTTATTTACAGGCTTCACACCGTAACCAGAAGTTTTGGCTACTTCAGCAAAATCACCTTTTTTAGCTTCCAACTCGAATGAAGTTGCTTCACTAAATATGGTGTTCAAGGTTTTTTCACTCGCTTCGATATCACGAGTTACCGTTGCAATTTTCATTGCTTTTTGTTGGTTCTTTTGCCCTAATACCTCTACCAGGTGATAACCAAAACGTGTTTCAACAACACCCATATCACCTACATTCTTTTCGAAAGAATAATCTCTAAAGGCAGGCACCATCTGATTGTAAGGGAAGAAATCGTACACCCCATCTTTCTCTACACTAGCGATGTCTGAAGACATATCTTTTACAAAGGTTGTAAATTTAGATTTGTCCGTTTTCAAAATCGTCAACAAACTATCTGCAGTTGCTTTTGCTTCAGCTTTTGTTCTGCTAATGCTGTCTGCCTGGCTCAACCCAATAGGAATCAAGATATGGCGAACCTTCGCAGAATCTGGCAATTGGCGTACAGCAACAACTTTACTCAAGTTTATTGTATTATCTACTCTGTAAGGACCGTAAATACTCCCTACTTCCATATTATAAATCGTGTCTTTAATAGACGCCGGGATATCTGATTTGTACATCCATCGGTCTTGGTATGGGTTTTCAGAATTGGCATTTACAAACTCTTCAATATTGTCAGTGGTTCTAAAACCAGGGATGGTATCGTTTAATTTTGAAACTTCATTAAATTCTACCGTTTCGTTTAATAAATCATTGATCTCAGCTTCCGCTTCAGCAATATCTTCTTCTGAAGCTTTTTCAGAAATACTGATATACTGAAAATCTACTTGCGGCTCTACCGTAAATTCTTTTTTATGATTTTTAATGTAGGTTTCGATTTCAGCATCTGTTACCGGAACATCTTCGTCTGCAATTTTAGTGAATGGGATAAATGCATATTCCAAATTCACCTTGTCATTCTCATAACGGTATTGCTGCTCCCCATCGACAAGGGTAGAAGCCAAGCCGCCCTTCACCATCGTAAAATACATGCTCTCTAAAACAACCGTCTTAGTACCTTTAATATAGTCATCCCACTGTTGTGATGCTTGTTGGTTGGTACGGATGCTCGCAACATACTCATCTAATTTTGCTTGGCTAAATTGTCCTGCTTCATTTTGAAAAGTTGGATTTCCAGACAAATACGTGCTCAATGCATCGTTCAACATGTCGTCTTGTACTGTTAAGCCAAGTTCTTCGTACTGCTCTTCTAACAACACGCGTTTCACTTCACGATCGTACACAGCATTGATTGCCTGTCCTGGAGCTGCATTCTGCGGAAGTTGCTTTTGCTGCGCCTCTACTTTGCTCATAAACTCAACTCGGTCTAGATCTACTCCGTTCACCGTAGCTACCGTGCTAACTGATTTATCTGAAGAAAACCCTCCACTTTTAAGCACATCTGCCAAAACGAAAGAGAATAATGCCAACGCGATGATAATGATCAAGAACACCGAACGTTGTCTAATTTTATTTAAAACTGCCATTTTATCAAGTAATTAAACCTTTTTAATACCGTACCAAAAAGGTGTTTGTATTTTTTGAACTAGTGGGCGAAAATACCATTTTCCCCCCATTTATGAAAACCTTTTACCGAAAAAAAATAAGGTGGATTTTTTCTTGTCAGCCGAAGGACAAAGCGAAGTTCGGCTCTTAAAAATCACGGTCTGTAATTTTAACAGCCAATCATTAATTTTCCTCTTTCACTTCAAGCTCTACCAGTTCTATTTTGGTGCTCGACACTTCAAGAATGGTAATCTGGAAATCTTCGATGGCTATGGTCTCCCCTTTCTGCGGAATTTGTTCGGTGACGTGAACAATCATACCGCCCAGCGTTTCATACGCTTCGCTTTCAGGAAGGTCTAATTTGTAAGCTTCATTTATATAATCTACCTCAAGTCGGGCAGAGAATTTATAACGCCCATCGCTCAATTCGTCTTCGATAAGATCTACGCTATCGTGTTCATCTTCAATCTCACCAAACAACTCTTCAATTATATCTTCAACGGTAATAATTCCCGAAGTACCGCCATATTCATCTATCACCACTGCCATACTACGATGTTTTCTGGTTAGAATGTTAAGCACATCTTTTGCCAGCATGGTTTCTGGAACAAAAATCACTGGCATCAGTATTTTTTTGAGTGTCTGTGGCTTTTTGAACAACTCGAACGAATGGGCATAGCCCAACACATCGTCTATGTTTTCTTTGTAAATAATAATCTTAGACAACCCTGTTTCAGTGAACATTTTTGCCAATTCCTTGGGCGTGGTTTGTATGTCTACCGCCACTACTTCGGTACGCGGAATCATTACTTCACGCGACTTGATTTCAGAAAAGTCGAGTGCATTCTGGAAAATCTGAATCTCGCTATCAATTTCATCTTGAATCTCTACAGTCTCCATCTGTTCGCTGATATAATTTCCGAGTTCTATTTTGCTGAAAGTGAGCTGTACTGAATCACCTTCGGTTTTAAACAGTAACCGCAGCACTAAATCTGATATCCAAATGATAAATTCTGAAATAACCGCGAAGAACACATAGAAGAAATAGGCCGGCACAGCAAAGATCTTCACCAAACGATTGGCATAAATCTGAAAAAACACCTTTGGCAAAAATTCAGCTGTCAATAAAATAACCAGGGTAGAGATGAGTGTTTGTATCAACAGACCTGAAGCACCTTCTATGGGGATGTATTCCATTAACAGATCGCCCATAAAAAAACCGTACACCACCAAAGCAATATTATTGCCCACGAGCATGGTGGCTATAAATTTGGAAGGACGCGCTGTAATTTTTTGAAGCACCTTGGCCAGAAAATCATTTTGCTTCTTCTCTATTTCGATATGAATTTTATTAGAAGAAACATACGCAATCTCCATCCCCGAAAAGAAGGCCGAGAACAGTAACGATGCAATAATGATAATAACGGTATAATCCAATGTGTTGCGTTATAGTTTTGGGTTAGATCTCTTTCTTGATTAGGTCAATAAAATACGGCATATTGCCACTAAGCTGAACCCTACGTCAATCTTCGCCTCTTCTTCTTTTCTCTATATTTTTACGGAACCTTCTTTTGAAAAAGAACATAAATATGGCCACTACCGTAAAAAATAAAAATAAATAGGCTCTGTTGCGATCAGTTTCCCAATTGGTAATCACCAAAAAAATGGCAAAACCAGCCATAAAGAGGTACACATATTCGAAGAGTCGGTAAATTTTATCAGTCATTCTGGATGCTATTTTTTTCAATAAGTTGCACGCCTTGGTTGTTGCGTGATATAAAGGTAGTAAAATCTTGGCTAGAGTCGAAACTGGCACCATTGTTTACAGAACCATCTTTTAAGGTAATTTGGTAGGGTTGGTCTGTAAAAACCCATTCTTTTGCTTGGTCCCAGTAGAGCTGGTCTGCATTTAAAATCACACTATCACTAGTCACCAAGACTACATTTTTCCGTAGGTCTACAATTCCGGTTTCTTCATACTTGATGGCATAATCTGAAATCACGGTACTCAATTTTCCATCTTCCCAGAAAAAAAGCTCTACTCCTTTCGGAAATTCTAAAAAGGGAAAATCAAAATTGGAATAATCTTTCATTTCAGGCGCCCTTAGATTGGCGACCACCTTTCCTGAGTCTGTATATTTCATATTAATGCCCTTCCCCTCTGCAAAAGGTAGGTTATCGCCCATAGCGAGTTTCTGGACATTTTGGTAATTGCCCTCACACGCAAAAAGCGTGATGACGAAAAGTATCGCCATCACGCTCTTAAACATATGTGGTATGTTAATCATTCTTATAAGTTAGGCACTCTCACACTACCGCCAACCCAACAGTTAAAGGTAATGGTCTTACCTGCCATCCCTGAACTGAAGATGTCACTTTTCTGTGGTGCACGTGCTCTATACGATGAAGCAGCAGCTCTTGCATTGCTTGCAATACTTCCATCTACACGAGCAGCTTTTTCGGCCATTTCTGCAGCCTTCCAGTTAATTGCTCTTTTCTCGAATGCTGTACTTCCACAGCTGTTAGAGCTGTCACCGTACATTTTTGCAATTCTCAAGTACGCAACACCTAACGATGGGTTTTCGGCCAATGCCTTGTTGTAATAAGTACGTGCGCTACTCAAACTACCCTTTTTACGCATGTTCTCAGCAATACTGTAATACACACGAGCTTTGTCTTTTGGCTTCGTTTCCAACTCGGCTGCTTGGTTGTAATATTCCATTGCCTTGCTACCGTTACCATCTTTTTCGGCCAATCTACCTAAGTAAAAAGCAGATTTTGCAGAAGGCTCTATGGTGTGTAATTGTTGTACCATTTTAAAGAACAATGGCGTATCACAATCTTTAGAATTCAGCTTTCCAGCAGCACTCTTTAACCAGTTTACGTCAGTCTTTTTCTCTTCAAACAACTTTTCGTACAACGGAATTAAGTTATCACAATCTGCTAATTTCCCTAATTTACCATTTACACTTCCTTTTACCTTTCCGTAGGCACCGAGATTGGTCTCATAGTTATTCTTATACTTGTTTTCTTTTGAAGTAAGCTTTTTTCCAGACTCTTCCTTATCAATTAAGGCCGTTAATTTTCCAGCTAACTCTACTTCTTCCTTTTCAAGCTTATCGATAATAGTATCGTATAAGTCGAAAACTTCCTGTACATTAATTTTCCCTTCCTCTTCAAGGTCTACACCCAGTGAAAAGTATGTGTACAAGCTTTTCGGACTCGTAAACGTTTCTTCATCTTTTTTGAAGGCAGCTTCGAACGCTTTGTATTGTTCCATTTTAGTACCGATACCAGCGTCGTATTTTACTTGGGCAATATTTGCCATTTCACGACCTACTTTCGTTTTAGATGGAAAATGCTGAATACGCATCTGTACCGTCTTTTCTAAGTCTGAAATCTTGCTCTTGTCTCCTTTTTCGATAAAATCTTCGAACATCTTCGTACCGTATTGGTACACCGCCACACTCCACGTAGGACATTTGTCTACCAAAGGTTGGTAATGCGGAAGAGCCGCTTGATAATTTTTTGCTTTGGCTGGAGCAGTAAATAAAGATCCTAGTGTCGCACATTCGTCTTGTGCAACCGCTTTGCTACCAAAGGCAACAAATAGTATCGCTGCAAGTAAAATTGCTTTCGTTTTCATAGTGTTAGTGTTTATAATAATAAGGTTATTCATAATATCGTTTCTCAAACCATCTGTCGTTTAGCGACAAACTTAAAAAAGTATTGAAGAAATTCTCTTTTACTAAACCAAAATCTTTTGTTCCGCGTGTACCGATCTCAAAACCTATGTTTACGTTAGAGAATAATCTTCCTACGGGTAAACCAACTCCAAAAGATATGCCAAACTCATTTATATCCTGTCCGTTTACGTTAATCCCAGTCTCTTCAAACCTAAATCCGCCGCGGTAAACAACTCGTTGCCAGTAGTTTCCTAACGAATTATAATTCGGAATATAAAATCCGCCAATTCTGTACTTATTGGCATCTTTGAATTCAACATTCGAAATATCGAACGTACGGTTGGTAAAATTACTTGTTTTTTGATCGGTGTATTCGGCACCTATAAACCAAGACTTCGCTTCCCCTATCCCCGCTCCGATGGTCCACTGTGAAGGAAATGTAAAATTGGTATCTCCAACTTCAATATCGCGGCTGTCGATAACAGCCTCAGCACCCGTATCTGATTCTAAAAGCGTTGAAATATTCCTGCTGTTTTCTGAAGTAAAATCTGTTTCAGGGGTGTAGGTAAGCTCTGTGAAAAGGGTTAAGTTATCTTTTAATTTTTTTTGGTAGCTTACTCCCAAGTTAAAACTAAATCCGAGTAAATCACTTCGGTTTTGCTCCCGTGTACTATATTGTATTCCGTCTTGGCGGGCTGTTGCGATATTTTCGATATTTCCGAAGTTATAGTTTCCATCCACTCCAAAACTCAGCTCGTCTGTAATTCGATAGGCTACGGTCAAAAATGCTTTGTTCAACCCTCCCGTACCCGTGTATTGGGTGGTACCTGTAGGAGCATCATCTTGCAGCTGGTATCCTACCGCTGTATACGGTATTAACCCAAAACTCGCACCAAACCTTCCCATTGGGATACCAACAGCCACGTAATCTAAACTTGTGGTAGATGCCGTCTCTTGTTGCGTTTCTGTGTTTAACGTTTCACGCTTGTGGCTAGCTGCAATGGTAAAATCTACCAATCGCAAATTAGCTATCCCAGCCGGATTTTGTATGTTGAGGTGTATGCTATCGCTATAAACACTAATGCCCCCCATTGATCTATTCTCTGCTGTTCCCTTAAACTTGAGGGTCCCGATTCCGTAAAAAGAATACGGCGATACAGTACCTTCTTGTGCTTGTGAAACTCCTATACCAAGGAGAATAAATACGATGAATAAGTTTCTTAACATTCTTATGTATTATGTTGTAAAATATGGAGCAAGCCCTCCAACAAAAAATTGGGGTGGGCAAAGATGCTATTTTTTAGGCTATCTCGCAACAAATGAGCATCTCCTCCTGTTAAAATAATTGTAAAATCTGGAAATTGTTCGCGCCAAAAGGCTATATATCCGTCGATTTCCTGTGCAATTCCGAAAAGCACGCCACTCTGCATGGCAGCTTCGGTACTGTCTCCGATGGTTTTTATAGGTAGTGTTGGTGTTAGTAACGGTAAATTTGCAGTAAACGTATGTAACGCTTTATAACGCATCATCACTCCTGGTGAAATAGCACCACCCAAATACTGATTTTTTTCAGTGAGGAAGTCGTATGTAATACAACTCCCCGCATCAATCACCAAGACGTTTTTCTTCGGAAATTGGACAGCGGCGGCACTTACCAATGCAATTCTATCTACCCCTAGGGTATTTGGTGTGCTATATGTATTCTGAAACGGAACGCGGGTTTCTGAATCGAGCTGTACAAGATCGAATCGTTCGTTCAATAATTCTAGGGCAGCCTCCGGAACGTTTCCAACCGAAGAGACAATCGCTTTTTTTAGACTTGGATATTTTACGAGCAGGGTGCTAATTTCGTTAAGAACAGAATCTTTGGTAGCATGTACGAGTTCTTCAAGCGCGGCGTCTTTAAAAACGGCGAGTTTGATACGGGTATTGCCAACGTCTATGATTAGGTTCATTTTTTGCTAAAGACTGCAAAGTTAAGGCTTCGTTTCAAAAAAGCTGGTGTTACAACGGGGTAAAAACATATCCTTATGTAATCACAATAAAAAAACCCATCTCGCCAAGGCGGATGGGTTTCGTGCTTGTGGTGGTACCTCCAGAACCACTTAAAATACCCAAGTATTTGATTTACAATTATTAACTTTTGTTTTTCAGGAGGTTATATTTAGATTTTTAACATTGATTTTTAAAATTGTTTCACACATGTTTTACACGTATCTTTATATCTTCTCAAACTTAAGATTATGAAAGGATATTTAAAAGTAAATCACAGAAATAAAAAAATAGGGTATTTACAAGTTCAATATTACATTATAATAGAACTTATTCATATAAAAATATTAATAACAGCAAAGTTGAAACAATTGAAGTTAGATTTTGAAATAAAAGGAAAAGAGAAGTAAGAGCAAATCATCCTCGGAGTGTTGAATTAAATAATATGATTGAATCTAAAATTAATGAGTTAAAAAATAATATTTCTAAAAATGATAATGTTAAATCAAATAATAAAATGTCTTTTATAGATTATTTTCAAACTCGGATCGATAAATATGATAAACGGAAACAAAGGGGAACTAAAAAAAGTTATAACTCATCATTTAATCAATTAAAGTCATTATTAAAGGAGAAAGGTAAAAAGGATCTTTATTTTGACGAGATAGACTATCAATTTTTGGAGGATTTTGAAGATCACTTATTGTCACAGGAATTATTACTGACCACTCAAAATAAATACATAAAGTCTCAAAAATCAATTTACAGAAGAGCAGTAAATAGATATTTGTTTACTCCTAAAAAAGATCCCTACAATATATACAAAATCCCTAATGGAGAAAGTGTAAAAGAGTATTTAACTTTGAGTCACATCCAAGATTTAAATTTTAATTGTTTTGAAAGAGGTTCAAAAAATGAAAATACACGTATAAGGTTTCTTGTTCAAATATTCGCACAAGGAATTAGAATTAGTGATTTGATGACTATTAGATATAAAAATTTACATTTTGACGAGAAGGGTGATAGTATAGACATTATACAATTCAAAACAAAAGTCCCACTCAGAATACATATTACTAAAGAACTATTAAAATATCTATTTTACTTTGTCGATAAAAAGGAATTTTATCGAATTTATTATGATGAAAAGCCTATACAAACGAATTTTGGAACATCAATGTCTATTAGTGGTGTAGAGAATTTATTTTATACGATGACGACATTAGAATCGTGTAATGACGAAGAAAACCTTTGGATTAAGAAAGAATTAAGCAAATCGTACAAAAGTATATACAAAAGACAAATTGAATATTTTAAAAAGGAAAGAAAATCTAATCCAAACAATTTTATTTTAGATTTTTTAGATAATGATTTGTTTGAAAATGTTGTATTCAATGAAAAAAGAAATTTGTCAAAAAAACAAAGATCTCGTCTCCAAAGCAAACAAGTCCCGTATAATAAAAATTTAAAGGAACTTGACGATATATTAAAATCTAATATTAATATAACAAGTCATATAAGTAGGCACTCTTATGCTCACAATTGTCTGATGAATGATATGGATTATTTAGTCATTCAAGAATTGTTAGGTCATAAAAATATCAGTACAACCCAAAATTATTTAAGAGGGATTGATAAAAAGTTTCTTCATAAAAAAGTTAAAGAAAATATTGAAAAAAATAAACATCGAATTAGAGATCACAACCCTAACTATTAATGACTCTCATAGTCTGTTCCACCCGAGCAATATCTTGGATCTTTTCATACAAACTTTTAATCAGTTCAGGATAATACTCGTGTCGTCCTAAAAAACGAACTCCTCGGTCTTTTGAATACATGTAGAATTTGAAATGCCACTTATTAATTTCATTCAAATGTTTGCGAAAACCGTTAAAATGGAAATTCACAATTATTGCTGGTTCTCCTAAAAACGGTGATGGTTCTTCGACAGAAAAAACAAGGAAATGTTTTATTTCTTTTTCTAGTTGTCTGAACGTTATCTCATGATTTTCTATACTATTAATCACTGAGTTTAATAAATGATTATAATCGATTTCCATAACTTAGGAATTTAGTCCAACACAAATGTAAGGATATATTCCAGCATTATGGAATGTATCCAATTATGAAATACTATTCTTCCCAATTAATAAATTGAGATCTCAATTAAGGAGAGAAATTTTAATCAATATCGATTGATAATTTTGAAAACATTGTCGGTCTTGGTTAGTTGAATCAATACCTCGAAAATTCTTTCATTTAATAATTCTTTCAGGTCATTGTCGAAAATGGCTTTCTTCACTTTTTCAGGATGGTTAATTGATATATCTGAAATCCAAGTCCCATCAACTTCTAGAAATTTTTCAAATACGAAATCTACATAATATAGATAATCTTCTATCAGATATAGTTGACTCCCCAAAAAAACCCCTTTTACCTTTTTTTGAAGCTTTTTCAGTGACTTATCACTTCGTGAGATTCTATTCAGTATTTGATCGAGTTTTTCCATCCTATAATTAGTTTTTTAGTCTGTCACTATCAATTTTCTAAAAAGTGAGCGAGAGAAACATGATATATATAATAATTAAATATTATAAAATAAATTAATCGTCATTTAACTCTTTAAAAAATAAACTTTTTAAGATTTCAAGACTAAAAAAACAAAAACTGAAAAATGAAACAAGAAATAATTTTACCGATAGAAATTGAAAACCTATTAAGCTCAATTAAGAGAAATAAGACATTTAAAAAATCTCTAATTGAAGTTTTTAATTCGTTAGTATTTCTAAAGAATACCAAACCCGAATGGAAGTTCTCTAAGAGAGGATTATACCGTTACTCATACTTCGATGCTCCCTCAGATTATTTAAAAGGAACCAATTCAAGATATAAGCAATATGTAAATATATTGTTGGAAAATAAAATTATTGACTACTACTCAAAGAATGAAAGAATAATAGAAAGAAATCTTTTTGAAGATGATATCGTAGATAGAATTCCTTACTATGATACCAATAACAACCAATGTATAAGGTATCGGTTCTTAATAGATATTGATCTAAGTGAAAATCAAAATGTTTTAAATCTAAACTCAAGCCACAATAAGAATTGGTACAAAATCACCCTTAATTCGTTAAAGGAACTCGGTCTTGATGGAATAATAATAAGGGATGGTTTTGGCAGAAGATTACATACCAGGGTCACAATGAATATTGGCGCCGAAATAGAAACTGAAAAATCATCAATTGAAATTAAAAGTTATAAAGAATATTTAAGAAGTTTTTTTAACGGAAAATACTCCGTGGTTGATGCGAGTTGTTGCCAACCAACACTAATGAACGAACATTTAAAAACAAAGGGAGTAATTGACCCTAATTTCAACTATCCATTTGAAAACAATCTTGATTTTTACCAATATTTATGTGACACAGGTTTGTCAATTGATAGAAATGATGCTAAATCAAAATATACTCAATGGCAGAATGGGAGATACCATGATATTGAGGATAATTTCAAGAATTTCTTTAAGATCTCAACTAATTATATGCAGCGAATAAAAAAGAGGAATGGATATAAGAAGATATGTCAAATAATAACTTGTATGGAATCTAAAATTTTCATTGATGACTTATTATCAAACATAAATTTAGACTTCTGTTTGACCATCCATGACAGTTTGTTGGTTCGTACAGAAGACCTCCCCGCGTGTATAAAATATTGTAACAAGAAATATGGACATATATTCAATTTTAAGTCTGAGACTTTTTGATACGGAATTCTATAAATAAAGTCTTATAACCTTTTTTAACTTTAATTATTCATGAATATGAATTTCAGCAAATTAAGTCATATCATTTTTACCATTAAGAAAAATCTCACATCACATCTCTATAAGAATTATTTATAGCACGCCATATTTCATTAGTGATAAACTATCAATTCCAATATTTTCTGAAAGAGCATTAAATGGTAAGTTCATTTTTTTTTGGTCTGTAGAATTATAAATTAATATTTTATGATAATTTGGTTCCACATAGATGGGTGTTTTTACCATATCTGGGATGATAGTTTTCTTTACAGATACTATGTGATTATTTATCTCTTTTTTCTGTTTATAAAAGGTTTTTATTCCATATTCTACTGCCAATGGATTCATTGAAGTATTTATGTGAAATAAATTTTGAGTTCCTATTTGAATATCTTGTCTTTCAGGATGAAAAATAATTCTACCTATTTCATTAAAGAATTTTTGCGAATTGGATATCAAACAACCTCCTTCACCAGTAGTAAATGGCTTATTTCTTCCGAAAGAATAGATAGTAACATGTGCAAATTTGCCAGAATAGTAGTTTTTATACTGAGTACCAAATGACGAAGCGGAGTCATGAATTAATAATAGTCCATGTTTATTACAAATATCACGAACAATATCCAGCCTACAAGGATAGCCTAGAAAATCGCTTGTGAATACTGCCTTGGTATTTTTATTAATAAATTTTTCTAAAGTTTTAGGATTGAGCGTTAAATAGGGTTCTTCAATTTCAGCATAGGTAATAGTGTTTCCAAGAATTTTTAGAGGAGTTATAGCACCCGACCACGTGAGAGGGGTAGTGATTACTTCTGAGTTGATCAATCCTAAAGCATAAAATGTCCCAAGTATACCAGAAGTCGCATTATTGATAGTACAGACAAGGTCAGTTTGAAAATGCTTTTGTAGCATTGACTCAAACTCACGGACCTGTGAACTATATACCTTACCTCTAATCATTAGAATCTCGACTTTTGAGCAAAAAGATTGATTTTTTTACTGAGCTCCTGTTCTTTAATTTTTCCGGTTGATGCATCAACAATACCATCAAGATACCACGGATAGTTGTATTTCTTTTTGGCATCCCACCACGGAAAGTAATCATCAAAGGCAGTGAGATTGAGTGCTGATAAGGAACTATATGCACCACTATTTGGGTCACCATTGGCTCTAAACAAATTACACACTTTAAGAATGTCAGACTCAGAATAATCCTTGCCAAAATTGGATATGGCGTGATTGATGACGTTAAATATTTGTCTCGGGCTTGCACCTTTTGAGTACAACAGGGAACAACCTTCAATGAGTTTTTCACTATGTGGATTCAACCGTTCTTTACCAATAATTCGCTTTTCAATCTTTGGGAAGATATGAGCCATTTCAATGGGCGTTGCTTCTAAAAGAGGTACTGTAATGAATCGATTAATCATAGCTGGGTCTAATAACTGAGGTGTATTGGAACAAGCGTAAATTACAATCTGTCCTCGCTTACTGTCATCACCTAACCACTTCATAAGAGTTTTTAGGTAATGGCTACTCACGCCACCATCGTGGTTCGCTTGAGAGCGATTGCTGAAGGATTGGTCAAACTCATCTATAAAGAGGACGACAGGGCTAAGTGCTTCAATTAAATTAAGGGCGAGATTAAGCCTTGATTCACTTTCACCAACCCACATACTTTTAATCTCGTCACTTAGCTCCACCAAATTGAAGCCACAGGCGTTTGCAAAAGCACTCGCAATAGCACTTTTTCCTGTTCCTGGAGGACCAGCGGCTAAGATTGCCTTTGGGCTTGCCGGGTCTTGATTCTTTAGCTTTTCTGCAAAATCTGAAAAAACTCGTTTCGGCACTTCAATCCCTGCCAAGTCATCAAAGGTTAAATCGGTAGAGAGAACATTAAGCGTATTTTCAGAAACTTGTTCAATCAGCCGTTTTTTTTCAATGATAATCTCATCACTAGTCACTTCTTTGTTTTGCGCTTTTGCCTCTTTAAAGATACTTGCAATTTGGTTCAAGTTTAAACCACGTCCTAAATTAGCAAGTGTTTTGCTCTCCAGTTGCGTCTCGGCAAATTCATCTGGCTTGGTCTTAAGGATGTTGATGAAATGTTCGCTTTCTTGTAAAGTTGGATAGCCATATTCAACTTTATATAACCCTTTAAGTAAAGGAGATAGGTTTGTTTCTTCGTGAGAATAAACGATGAGTGCGTTCCCTGCTTTTTTTACAGCAGGAAAAGATGCTATGTCGTTGATTGACTCAGCTACGATACGCTCTTCCACAGTAGGTGACTGATGCGAGGTTAGGTGAGGCGCATAGTCCACGATAAAAACAAAGGGAATAGTATATTTTTCAGATGCTATTTGCCTGAAAGCCCTGAATATCTGCACCACCTCTTGCTGAGAGACGTTGTTATTACCCACAAATTCAGAGATTCCAGTTTTAGCCAAAGCCGAATCTAAGACCTTCCTGTTCTTTAACTGAGAACTTCTATGAATGCTCAAGCCGTGTGACCGTGAAAAACGCAATACATAATATCCATCTGCAAAAAGTTTTTCAGCAACATATAGCGGTCTGAAGAAAATATCTTGCGCATTGTCCAGTTCAATTTGTAAATCAAATATATTACTGCCTGTAACCAACACAGCGTTGTGCTGGTTTTCAATTGCTCTTAGTATCGGGTCTCTGTTTTCCTTGTTCATCTTATCTACGTTTTTGATTATTGTTCAAAGTGTTTGAAGATTGCGACAGGTAGTCATCAACCTTTGATGTACCCTTATTCCATTTACGCTTTGTGTTTAGCATTTTTCGAATTACGCCTTCGGGTTGATTGTGCTTTAACCGTTTGTAAGTAAAAGGAATTCCCTTTTCATTAAGGTAGGCAATGATTTCACTCATTTTCTGAGAACACTCATTGCTGTCACATCCAAACCCTTCCAAATCCAATGCTAAGGATGAATTAAGGTTTTTGTCGAGTTTGGTGTATGCCGTGAAACGACGATTTTGCTTGTCTATAAAAACAACATCATTCACACGTCCATTATTTTTCAAGATATTGGTACCTGCCGTAAAACCAGTATGCGATGCAGCACCTTGAAGTACTTTTTGCAGATGATTCATATTGGTCTGTGCCAAGTCCATCTTACTTTGAGAGAGAACTTTATCAAACGACATTTTCCCAGCATCCATTTGCTCCAAGTACTTTGAGACCTGCGCATTTAACGGACTGTGCTGAGAGGCCATTGCCGTAGCCAACACCTCCTTTTTTGCTTGGGGCATTTTTAATGTGCTGTTTTTAAAATCTGGATTGCTTAAAATCAAATTTTTAAGCGTACCCATTCTTTCAGCTTCTTCTTGAGGTGATGATGCTAATTGTTCGTTTAGCCTTCTAATCTTATCATCTTCTTCTTGAATGTCGTCAAGCATTTTTTGATATTGGTCATCATAATATTGGGCGATACTTTTGCACGTAGTGACAATTCTCTCACCCAATGACATTCTTGGTGCTATTGTTTGCATTGGTATTTGTACGGAACCTGTGGTAACTTCACTCATAGCTGTTATTTTAAAGGGTTAAATTGTTATCAATATTATCATCGTCTCTTTGAGAATCATCAGCATCGCTTGGACTTTCTTCATCGGATATTAAATCCGCAAGGTCTAGATTAATTTGTGTCTCTGTATCTTGGCTTTGAACATTGTTTTCTCTTCTATCGGGTTGTCTAGCTTCTTCATCTTCAGGTGAGCTTTGGCTCTCATTATCTATTCCGTCAATATCAACACCATTGTAATAGGCGATTGCTCTGCGAATGTTGGGATTGAATTGCTCGTCTAAGACGTCATTTGGATTATTGGTATTCCAGCTATTTCTTAATAAATTATAATCTCTGTATTCTCTATTTGAATACCGAGCTTCTCTGTCACACCCTGGTTTCTTACTTTTTAGAGAGAGCATAAGGCTTCTTAGGCTAAGGGCATTTATGATTCTATCTAAGAAGTAAAATCCGAATAGCAATTCAGCTAAAGGCAATAAAATCGCTAAGATGCTTATGCTCTTAGATGCTTCCGTACCCGTATTTATATGCAAATAGTATTGAATGCCTATAATTATAAGTACACCTAGTATTGCCCCACCTATTTGACCGTAGTTCGTAGACCTAGTTGTACGCCCCGTAACAGGATGAGTAATCACTTTACGACACCTATGGAATTGTAAGCCTAAGATTAGGATAGCGATGGCAAAACAACCACCGCCAAAGGATGCCATAACACTATTGTCTGCTCCCTGTCCATCACTATTGAAAAAAGTGGCTATTGATAGTTCACCGATATTCATCTCCATTAACACTAAGCCACAGATAACGAATAGTCCAAGCATTCCTACTATCAAGCCCTTTACTCCCTTATCCTTGGTCTTGCTCTCTAACGTCTTAATCTTCTCTCTAAGTTTGTTGGATTTCTGCTCTTTCTGTACAAACTTAAAGGCGTGCTTTTCTGCTAATTCTAATTGGTTAAACACCTGTGCTTTTGTAGTTGTCTTCATAGCGTTAGTTTTTAAAGATTATTTATTGCATCACTAATTGTGTTGGTTAGCACTGGTGAGCTTCCCTCGATGAAGTGGTGCTTCGACGCCCTAACCATTATGATGTTGACATCAGAGAATTGCACTGGTTCAAAAGAATCTTCAGCAAGTCCGCCACGGATATCGTGGATGCCATCACTTATAATAATGAGGTGTTTGTCCCAGACTTTAAACTCAACTTGTTCTAAGGTAACTTCTGCAAGTTTCAAAGCATTCTCAATGTCGGTATAGCCCTCTTCTTTTGGGAGAATGAGTTGCGTACCAATGGCCTCGATAAATTTAGATTTATCAATCTGTGCTTTTTGAAGAATCTCCTTGTTCTTCTTTTCGGCAATTTCATTCTGGTATCTGTTACCTCTATACCGTAATGTATCTACTGCCGTAATTTGAAATTCAATGGCCTCCTGTTTTAAGGAGTTGGACTTGATATGGTAAGCGTACACTTTACCACCACCAGAGAAAGCTATCCTGTCATACAATTGTCCAAGATGCTGATTTTTTAAAATGCCGTAGCTATCAATACTCTTACTGATGTCGTACAGAATTACGACTAATTGAGGACTCTCTTCTACAATGTCTACAGGCTCATTGTCGTCGTTGCAACTAAATGATAAAAAGGCTAAAAAAAATATAAACGTTCGCATTGTTGAAATTTAAATGGTTACTATTATCTATTGAATACATTGGTTAGCAGAAGTTATCTGAACATTGACTTAATCATTATATAGAGTCCTACCAACACCAAAGCCAGAACACCAACTTGTACAAGCAAAAACTCGAAGGCTTGTACATTCATTCCCGTATAGCTTTTTACAAACAGGTAAATTCCAATGAGGATGATTGCCAGTTTTGCAAAAGGATTTCCGATAGCTAAGAAAATGACAACCGCGACTACTATGATACCAGCGGTTTGAATGCCTATAAATCCTGCAAAGAGCAATTTGAGAATGACCAGCATTGTGCTGAGTATTGTTACGATGTTTAACACATTGCGTCTTCTTACTCTTGTTTCGTAGCGTTTTCTGTTTGTTCTAAAAATTGCCATAGTTTCTGTTGTTATATGTTTGCGTTCTGTACTTCCATAAAGTGTCTCCTAAAAAGAAGTGGGTCAGAAATATCTTCAATGATTTTGCTCGTTCCACCAGAGCCTACAACCTCAATAGCTCCGTAATTAAGAAGCCTACCAAAAACCGTTTGATATACTTTCACACTCTCCACTTGGTTAATATTGAGTTCTACTGAATTGACAGATAGCCATCCTTCTTTTACTATCACTCTAAAATTTGTGACCACTTGCTCGTGCGTATATTGGTCTATTAGTGGTAGGATGAACAAAGACAGCAGGCTTCTCAAGGTTAAAAAGTGTATCCAGTGCAGGTGAGCCTCGTAAATCACCATCTCGTTATTCATCAAATTATTGTCTGTGTATTGTCCCATATCTATTATTATTTTAACTGGTTAGGAATTGTTAGTTGCATCGTTTTGTTTTCTAATTGGTGATTTTTCAAAGATGAAATCCACCGCTAGTGTTATGAGCGCAATACCCATAATGAGTATTGCAGGTTCTATTAGCGTTAAGTATGTATCCGTTAGGTCGGCACCTAAGTATGTTGCCGTTGCGATATTGCTTGCGAATAAGAGGTATACCAACTTCCCAGTATATAATCCTTTGCAAGTGAAAAGTGCAATTGACGAAACAATGAATGCTCCCTTAAATAAGGATGTGTTTTGCATCGTGAAAATGGCAAGCCATAAAAACAAACAGATTGCTGGATAAGCAATATTTAAGAACTTAGGATCTTTCAATAGGTCTTTTGTGGAAATTGTGTGCGTCTCCATTTTGAAAAGTTTTAGTTACGATTCTTATTGAATTGAATAGTTAGCAGTTGTGAGCAACTTTTAATCATCGTCCATCGTATTATCGATAATATCGTCAAGACCGATATAAAATGTGGTCTTATAGAACTTGTTGGGTTTTGGAGTAAATTCAGTTGGGACCACCAGTTGAGTTTGGTGTACTTTAGAAATACTCAGGTAAAGGGTACATTCAGGCAGGTTGTATTGCTCTGAGCAATTAATAAAGGAAAGGTAGTCGAAAGAGTTTTGCATCGTAAACGGTGTTTACGTGCTATGGTTTGGGTTGGTTAGCAAACGTTATGTAGATAAGGAATTATGTTGACTAGGTGCTACCCCAAATAAATCCGAGGACAATAGTTAACTTAAACTCCAAAATTTTATTTTATTGAGATTTCATCATAATTTAAAAATTGCGGATCTTCTTCTCCCAAGTGAGGGTTTCTATCATCGGAGTTTTCGTATGGTGAGTCTTGTAAACTTGATACTCGTTGCTTTTCAGTGAATCTTTTTTTAAGCTCATTTTTTTTAGCAACAATACTTCTATATACTATTTCATTAAAGACCTCTCTGTTGCTGTTTTTTTTGTGATGTGTGATTACGTGATAATATGGATTAACTTCAAGCTCACTTAAGTATGTATAGAATTTTTCCTGCAATGGTTTCTCGTGTAAATTAAAAACTAAGTCAAATCGCTCCTTTACTTTAGTTAATTTATTAATGTAGCCCGAACTAGTTCTGTCTTCCGTGCTGTAATAAAAATCTACTGGATTGTGCAAATGAACATATTCCTCTTCAATTGAAAAGTTAGTGCGCTCTCTGAAGGTTTTTTTGTAATACTCAACATCTTCATAGCTCCAGCCTTCTTCTTCCTGCATATAATCAATAGCTTTGCAGTATTTTGCTTTGATTTTTTTCATTGCTTGATAATCCAAATTTTTTATGGTTACCCTCATAAAATGTTTTATAGTTGCTAATTCTTTATGGAGTAAATCAGCATTGTCGAGAGATTTGACAGCTTGGTAACAAGCCCGCCAAAGTTGGATATAAATAGGAAAATCTTTATTCAAACTAGGCGACTTCTCAAGAACATCTCTTAAATATTTTAGAATAGCCTTGATATCATCAGCAGAACGAATTAAAGGCTCGTAATCATCATTGAGAAGTATTGTCTTGGTTTTGGAAACTTTGATATTTCCGTCTTCCAAGGTGGATTGAAAATAGGTGCTATTTTCAAAGCACTCTTTGAAAAGTGGTTTTACGCGATGGAAAAAGGTGAAATAGGTTTTTACAGCCTTAAGATAATTTTCTTCTAAACCACTATTGAAAGACAGCCAAGCATATTCTTCAGGTAACAAACCTAATGGCCACATCTTGCTAAGTGTTAGTCCGCAATGGAGGAAATTTTGATTTGGTTTCTTATCTCTTAATAGTTTTGGTAAGTTCTCTTCAAAATTGTCTCTTCCAATATCTATATCAGTCTTAACGTTTGATAAGGTCATTCCTGATGAACAATACAAAATCATTTGTGTATAGTTAAGGTATTGTTTCTCATCTAACAGATTGCTATTATTTTTGTTTGAATGTAAAAACGCAAATATGCCAATAGCTACTCTTCTTATTAATAGAATATTTTCTACAGTAGCTATTTTTGCTTCATTTATAATATCCGGATTTATACTACTTGCTTGTCTATCAATTTTATCTGCAAGTTTCAAATTCCACAGGTCATATTCATCCTTACAAGTGGTGAACCGCTCAATAAAATTATCTAAATTTTGACGAGCTTCCTTGCCTATATATTGCTGAGAAGTGAAAAAGCTGGGTTGGTTTTTCAGATGTAGGTAAATGGGCAGAATATTTTCCGACCACTCTTTCCCAGTTGGTTGATTGTTTCTAAGCTCCCAATGTTCATCACCTAAATTCGTTATCTTCTCTGCTAAATAAATTGCGTCATTCTTCTTTCGGAAATTGAAATCAATTTTACTGTAAATTTCTAACTGAATTCCATATTGTTTGAAACTCTGAATTAAAAAATTACGTGGCAAAGAGGAATATACCATCACGCCAACACCTGTGGCTTGTTCTGCAATTTCCTTTAAGAAATGGTAGCCCTGCTTTTCTTTAACTTGATTGCCATCAGTCAGTCTATAATCTGCAATTATGAATGAATATTCTTGAGTACTTACTAAGTCCTTACACCAAAAATCTTTGGCTTCTAAATAATTACTAGCTATATCAACTTGTATATTCCGTTCTCCATTAATAAGTTGTGCTAATAGCTCATTTGTTTCGTCAGATTCAATATCATCATCCAGCCAAAGCACTTTCCACTTCCAATTAGGTTTCGAAATAGTAGTAGGCTTTTGTTCTTCTTTGGGAAGAGTAGCTAGACATTCATTATTGACATAATCCAACAGCTTTTTTGCTGAATCTACTATGTTACTATCTAAAGATTTATTTTTGAGGAATTGATGATAGAGGCTTTCACAACCTTGAAAAAATGGATCTGTAATTCCGTCACTAGGTGGTATTTGACTTCTTAACTTATGAATTTCCTCCTTTAGTATGTCCGCCTTGCTGCAAGCGTGTTGCTGTATGTCGTAAAGTAAAAGTGGGTCAACTTCTGCAATCGTATCAAAGGCTTTTTGCCATTCTATTGGTTTTTTTGAAAGTTGGCGAAAACTGTGGCCTCTAAACGATAATAATTTTCCCTTGATAAAATTTTGAAAAAAAACTTCAGGCAAAAAAGACACAAACAACACCTTGTTTTTATATCCTTTCAGTCGTAGTTTTTGTACAAACGAAATACCATAAAAGTCGGTGCGGTTTATGTTGTTGCCTTCCGCATCATTATCCAGCTCGCATAACACTATAAGATTGTCTTCTTCGTTAATGTCATCCTGCCCAAAAAAACTTACTGGCGTAAGGCAGATGATATCATTTTTCTCAAAGCAAGGCTTAGAATGCTGCCCGTTTGATATGTAGTAATTATTTTTCATTAATCAAATCGGATTTTTTAAATCTATATCGTAAAAACAACTTCTATTTTGCTCGTATATAGTTACATCATTAATGGCCTCATTATCCTGAATTAAATAATCTACAAATCCTTGTATATAAGCAATTGTTGTTTCAGTACTGAACATTTTAGCTCCTTCATAATGAGCCGAATGGTTTCTTAATTTAAATAATTTGTGGCCTATAATATCATTCCTGCCTACTTGAACTCTTCCGTTTTTTCCTTTCTTGGTATCACTTAAAATTTTAACATTGACATTTCGATTGTAGTAATTCTTGCCATATACCTTGTGCTGTTTCTTAATCGTTCTATTTTGCTTCTCTATGATATCAAAACGATGAATTAATTCTATGAGCCTTCCCAATCTCAGAACAAACTCAGAGTTTTCTTTCCAATCGGACGAATCACTTTTTCCTTCTCTTGAAATCAACAATTTAGAAAACCTTATGAGGACAGTTTGTACCGTGTCAATAATTATGTAAGGATTAACTATCTTCGTTATTTTAGGTATCAAATTAAGATATGACTCGCCGATTAGTGCCTTGGCGTTATATTCAAATTTCCAATCTTTTTGTTCCCACCAAAATTTATCTGCGCTATCTACTTTGTCTGAGAATGTATTATATAAATCTTGTATTTTGACTTGATATCCATCTAAAAGATGAATGAGTAAGTCAATAAGACGTTCGTAATTCTTTACTCCAAGGTCAAGTGAGTTATTTAAATCAATTCCTTCTTTAAGCCAATAATAGTTGGCGCCTTTAGAAAGAACTGTATTAATATTAGTTCCTCTATTTGAAGCTGAACAAACAATCATTGGTGTTATTGAATTTATCTTACGGAGTTCCATTAAAATTTTTATTCCGCTAGGATATCCTTTAGTATTTTCTTTATTATAAAGCCTTAAATCTAATAGAATCAAATGCGGGTTAATATTGAGGACTTCTTTAGCCAAAGTCTTTGCATCAAATTTCTTAAAGTCTGAAATTGGACAAAATGAGACAACTTCAAAGTTTGAACCGAGCAAGCTTGAATAAAAACTTTCCCAGCCTTCCTGTGCCATATCATCTATTAAGGCTATCCGACCTTTTAAACTTCTCAACGTTTTTATTTTTTCGGATAACTGATTTTCTCTTTCTTTTACTATAACCTTTCTTTTTAGGTCTTTTTTAAGTTTATATTTTTCTTTGATTTGGTTGTCTATGCTAATTAATTCTTTATTCCAACCTTCAACAATCTTTTCATTCTCTTTTAAACGATTAGATAACAATTCATAACCATCATCATACCGTGTGTATTCATCCAAAGTTTTCTTATCCATTATAAGCATATCTAAGGGCCTTCCCATTCTTTCTCCTTTATTGCCTCTAGGTTTTAAATTTTCAACAACCTCTGCTTTGCGCGCCTCTAAATCTTCAATAACCTCATAAAGCCCTTTTTCAGCATCTTTGGCCATAGCCATTTTCAAATCACCTTCGAACAAACTCTTATAGACAAGTTCTTGCGTACTTGGTTTCTGTTCATTGATCTCAAAAGATTCCAAAGTAATAGCATTGTGAAATTTTCTCAACCTCATTAAAGAGTAATAGTTTGCACTATTATGTCTAATCGCTGATAAATCGATAAATGGTTTTAAGAATTCAATATAATTTTTCTTTTCATTTTCTTTATATATCAAATAGTCCTTATCAATTATATCACCCAACCGCCAATAAAAATTCCCAGGTGCGTGTATCACAACATATTTAGGATACAAGCATAACACCTGCTCGGCAGAAAGAAAACCATAAGTGACTATTGGACCTGTGTATTCACATTTTAACCGTAACCAAAAAATAAGCTCAATACCTTTGAGGTCTGAGCGGTTTGAGCCATTGACTTTAGCCTCTGCGTTTATAAAGACAGCGTCAAGTTTATTTTTTTTAGATAGGACATCGAAGGCGTCAGCAATTATATGAGGTGGTTTTGAAGTGGTGTTAATAAAATCTTCGGCATCCGCCTCTTGATTGAATAGTTTTGTTTTTTGGTCGCTGATAAGAAGAATCCTGTTACCCATATCTTTTAATGTTGTGTAGCGTAAGTTATCAACTTATCTCTCATTGCCACAAAGTTTTCTTCATTGTCGTTATCAAAAAAAGTATCGAACACGTATTTGCATTTTGATTCTTTGAGCAGCTCACCGTAGCGTTTTTCTAAATCGTCTTTTCCTTTGCCATAATCGATGTCGTGTAACAAATTTAGGGTTGACTCTAATGTGCTGGGAAAGTAGCGTTCAATGTCTGCAAGGGTGAGTTGGTCTTGCTCTGGCAGGTAAATTTTGGGTAAAACTTTATTGTAGAAGTTGTCTGGGAATTTAGCATCTTCCTCGTGGCTGAAGCCTTTAATCATTGTATTTGTGAAGTACTCATCATTAAAATCTACCCTGGTCTTACCTTTATCCTTTGCAGTAATATGATAAGCAAAGTAATCTGGTGGTGTTTCAGCACCACATCTTGCCGTTATGTCTGACAACTCACAATTATCACTCATCACAAAAACCTTAACGTCATCAAACTCTTTTTCTTGAGCAAGGCTTCTTTCTGTCTCAATAATTTTGCCTCGGCCATCTTTATTAGTTAGTATTAATATTGTTTTCATTTTTTATGTCTTTATAGTTCTGAACTCGAAGGCTAGTTAACTTTTCAAGAAGGTTTATTTTACTATGCGTATCAAAAATATAATATTTAAGGCTTTGCCTATCAATAAAATAAGCGTTATCTGGTAACAAACTAGGAAACTTACCACTACATAACACCATATAAGTTGCACAGCCTCTACAACTTAACTTTTGTGCCATATAATCGAAAGCTAAGGAAAACCTTTCCTTGCTATCCAAATCATCGAATTTTGGGCCATCAACATTTTGCAAATACGCTTCCAAAATAATTTTCGAACGGTTCAGTACTTTTTCAAAACCGCTATAGTGTAAAATTACGTAAGCTAACTTGTCTTGGAGGTCACTATGGCGGTTCTTTATATCATCAATCAGATTATCAATATTGCTTATACCATATTTACCTGCAAAGGCAATTCTAAGTTCTTCTTTTGCTTTATCGCCAATACTAATGGTATCTTCGACAAAAATTCCTTTCCATCTAAAAGTATCATCCAATGGCATTGACTGCCAATTTGGGTGGTTGGCATCCTCCAATAGCTTGAGCAATACCTCGTCATAGACCACAACTTTTGAATTAACTGCCTCTCGTTGTAAATATTCAATTGCTATATTTTTTCTTGAAAGTCTTGCGTTTTGGCAATCAGTACTGTTACATTCCTTATATATATAGTTGTTGTTTTCTTCGTCATATTTTTTAAGAACGTTGAAATGGTCGTCAATAATGGCTGTTCTACCATCTTCATCGTCTGTTTTGAAAACTTTTTCGGATGTTGTTTTGTTTCGATAGATACAATTAGGAATAAACTTTAAATAGCGGTTGTTTTCTATCCACTTCGTCTTGATGAAAGATTCTAAAGCATCACCATCGAATGATTTAAGATCATCAAATTTTAATTTTAGAAACCGAAAATTATAATGCATATTTTGATATCCTACTGCTCCGCTATTTATACGGTGAAAGGTGCCTGAATTACAATCTACAACGAATGATACTGAAGATAGCGGATTAGGAGTATCAATTTCGTTCCTTTTAGTTAAGATTCCTTTCTTCTTCCAATTGTTAATTCTGCTGGAGTCCAAGCTTTCATAATCATCTTTAGATAGCCAAATTGAGCTTAGCTTTGCCTTCTTTAAATAAATGCTGTGGCACAATTGAACCGATTTTTCTTCATCATCAGGATTTGATTGTAAGGAGTAACGAACAAGTTTTTGTGGGAAGACATTCCCTTTATGCTTAAAATAATCATCTGTAACTGTATCAAAGTTTATTTCTTCAATAGGACAGCCTATGAGGACTGATGCTATCATCCTGATTTCCTTTAGTCCTTTCCATTCTTTTTCGTTTTTTTCAGACCAATCATTCACACATTCATTTAAGAAATATACTGTTGATTGAGCCCAAGTATCATTTTTATCGAAACTCTTGGAGGCCTCTATAAAATCTACCTGCACGTATTCATCAGCAAACTGCTGTTCCATTAAATTTCCAGGGTTTTGCGGTTTTATTTGATTAACCCTCACCCTTAGTTTGAAGCAAGGATGGCTTACTTCCTTGGGCGGCTTAAATGCTGTAAAATAGTTTTTCTGAAAAGTTGAATCGTCATTGTTTACATATTGCATCCCTGAATCTGGAGTGGAATGTTTTTTTAAGTTTCTGAAGAAATTGGCAATAAGCATCATCAACATCGTGACACCTATCTCTCCATACGGGAGCGATACTTTTTCCTCATAACCAAAAGTAAGTTCTAGCAGGCAGGATTCCTCACCATCAGTTATGCCTAAACTCATTGCATTTTCATAGTTGCAGTTAAAATCATCTTCAACCTGCGAGAAGTAGGCATTGGCCAAACCACTCTCAAATAACGCCTCAGCATTGTAGTTGGCATAAAACATTTTATCCACCTCTTGATTAAATCTATTATTAGCAGCGGCTAAGTTAGTAGCTAAACGTGTGAATTTTTCTAATTGATTTTTATGGTACTTTTTAAGCCATTTAAGCTCATTATAATTAATATCTTTTGAGTCATATAATTTATAGATATGCAATTGTAACTCGCTCAAAAACTTTTCTATAAAAGGAAAAACATGAGAGGAGTATGTGTGCGAAATGTTGTAGGCGGCTAGGTCAAGCTTTTGATTGCGGTTGGATTGTTGTTTTAAGTGCTCTATGTCAATATCTTTAATTTTTTTATAGTGTTCTTTATCAATTATAGGCTCAACGAATTGCTTCAATATAAGTTTAAATGCAATTAGCTTTTCTTCATTAATTGATGTTGTAGCTGTATTGTCAATTGTATAGAGGCCGTGTACTAATGAAAACTCTTTTTTTGGCTTCTCATTTTTCTCTAGATAAGAATAAGCATAGTGTTCCGAAAAAGTGTTCCACAGTGGAAAAACGATATGAGAATAGTTTGCTGATTTGCCTTTAAATATGTAGATGAAAGAATAACTTAAAATTGGAAATTTGGCATCTTCTGTTAAATACTTAAGTTCTTTACCTGGATTATCATTAACGATATGATATTCCAAGGAATTTATATTCGCTATGTATTCATTAACAGATTTCTTAAGGATATTTTTTAAATTTTCATCAGCCTTTTTCTCAATAAGATTTAGCATTAGAACTATTGAATCATCAAAAAAAGGTTCATTTTCTGAATAAAGCTTGATTAAGTCATCATAAATCTTAATTTTAAATTCACTGAATGTATGAGATAATAAATTATGGTACTTGTCAATCGTTTCTTTTATTTCTTCGTGTGTTATCCAGATAAAATTATTATTCTTGAGAAAAATATTTTTTCTAATGCTAGCATTTTTTAGATTTAATAGCTTAACATACTCAGGCATTTCCGTCTCTCTATTTGCAAAAAATGACAGATTTATTAGCTCCTTATTATTTTCAAAACTTGGGTATTCAAAATCTAAAATTTCCGTTCTATCTATATTTTCAGCAAAGAGATTCTTTTTTAAATTACGACCGAAGAGGAGTCTAGGCTTTGATTGCGATACACTAAGAAGTCCTATGCCGCCACCAATAATTCCAAATTCTTTAGTGAATTTTTCCTTAAGTAAGTTGTAGTAATTCTCTAATGATATCTTCGACTTTGAAGGCTTTTCATAGAATAACTCTTGTTCAAATCTATTACCAATTCTACTCTCTTTAAAAGTCGTGTGAAATAAATTATATAGAGTATCAAATTCTAATAGCTTCATTTTTTCGCAATCACAATGGAATGCTGAAGATACTTAAAAATACATTCAACTGAAACAAATCCAACTTTTTTGAGGCTATGTATTTGAATTTCAGTAGTATCTAAAATATTGTCGTTATCCATGTGATAAATCCAGCCTTCTTTGGAAGAAAGTAAGTGCATTCTAACTTCACTATTTTCTTTCTCTACTAGTTTGTCAAAAGATGTATCTATATATGCGATATCGGATTCATGGCAATATTGAGATATAGATTCCGACTCATAATTTGATAAATCAACTAAAATAAAGACACCTCCTGCTTTAAGTTCAGAAAATACTTTTTTAAAAAATTTTAATTTATCCTTTAACTCGTAATGATGAATACAATAAGCACTAATTGCAATATCAAAGTATTTTTTTTTATATTCAACGTCTAAATAGTTTTCAACTTGGAAAGTAAATCTATCGAAGGTTATATTTCGTTTTTCAGCATTGTTCTCAAATACCTTACACATTTCTTGAGACAAGTCACATGCATCTAAAGTTGAATTTTTTAATGACTCTAAAATAGGTAAACTATCATTACCTGTGCCTGCACCTATATCTAAAATTTTAATTTCTTCATTTAAATCATACTGGCTTCTGATGAAATTGTGAACCACCTGTAACATTAAATTGTAGTTTGGTATAACTGATTCAATCGTCAAGTCATAAAACTCAGCTTTTTTTGTCGCATAAAAATATTTCTCCATTATTCTATTCTATACAATGATAAAAATTTCTGCAATCTTTCAGTTTTTGGATTCCGAAAATCAGATTGGGTTCCTTGTTCAATAATCTTACCTTTATCCATAAAATAAAAATAGTCACCGATATTTCTTACAAAACTTAATAAATGGGTGACAATTAATATGGTCATCCCTTTTTTCTTGAGTTTTAGTAAAATATTAGATAGGATTTCAATTTGTTCAACATCTAACGCTGAAGTTACTTCATCAAGTATCAACAATTTTGGATTTAGTGCAATGTGCCTCAAAAATGCCACGCGTTGTTGTTCTCCCCCAGAACACTCATAAGGATATTTATCTAGGATGTTATCAATTTTTAGATCTTTGGCGAAACTTAAAAAATCTATCTTATCATCAATCTTTTTTGATAAAGTAATGTTTTGGTGATTTGTAAGATGAGGCCACAAGGAGTAATTTTGTGAAACAGAAGTAATTGCGGGGTATATTTTCGAAAAATCAGTAGAGCTTAAACTTAAATCACGATTACTTTGATTTGATTTGTATTCTATACTACCGCTATCAATTCCTAATATGCCAGAAATACAGTTGAGTAATGTTGATTTTCCACTTCCAGAAGGTCCAAATAAAAAAGTAATACTCCCTTTTTCTAATTTCAAATCAATGTTGTTTAAAACTAAATTTTTGTCAAAAGTTTTATATATTTTTTCAGCTTGGATTATAAAGTTCATGATTTCGCTGTATAGTTCTTGGTATATTTATTTTTTAAATAACTACTTAATATTATTACGGGAACACTTATGATAAGAAAAAAAAGTGCTAGGATTGTGAATATTTCAATTGGCTTATGAATTTGCGAATTAATTAACTTTGCTTGCCATAGTATATCTTTGACATTTATCAAGCTTGCAAATATTGAATTATGAAGCATTGCTAACTGAATCAAAAGTACAGGGCCAATTGTACTTCTAAAAATCAACGGCAGACTTATTTTAAAGAATATTTCCTTTTTACTTAGTCCGCAGAGTTTGGCAGATGTAATATATTTTTTTGGTAATTCTTCAATTATTCCTTTCATTATATAACTTGTTGCTACAATATTTACAATGGAAAGTACGACAACAGATATTGTAAATGGACTTAATGAGGAGTTAATACTTTCTTGTACAGGATAATAAAACCAATATAATAATACGAGAACAGGTATGCCTGGAATTAAAAATTTACCGATTATTGAAAATAAAAATCCAATTAAATTTATCTTAATCTTTTTTGAATAAAAGCGGTTATTTGTTTTATTATTATCTGAATCAAGCTTGGCGTATGTATCAAATGTTATAATTATAATTGCGCCAGATAGTCCTATTATCCATACTAAAAAGGAAATTTCAAAAGTTACTAGAGCACCACGAAATAAACCCTCGTAATATTTACTTAAAACTTCTATCATTACAAAGATTATTGCTTTTCGATGGCAAGACTATCGGTAACTAGAATTACCGCTCCATCAAATGGTACGTATTTAGACAGTATTTTTTCAACTGTTCCATCCTTAACAATAGCATCTATTTCGGTATTGAGAAAATTGAGTAGACCAGTTTCTCCTTTCTTAATCATAAAACTATTTGGATAATTTCGTATTGGGTTTGCCTTTCCAATATTTTTAATAGTATTAGGATTCTTTTCTATGTAATCATAGGCAAACATTGGTTCAGCAAATGTAACATCTTTTCTCCCTAATTTTATTTCTAAAAATAATTGGCTAACATCTACGTCATCAGTAAATGGATCAAGATTAGCATTTGGAAAATCTTTCTCTCCAATCTCATTATTAATTTCCCCTTGAACCGCTGCAATTCTTACTTCTGAATTATTAATTGCAGAATAGTCATCATCAAATCTTGTGTCATCTTCACGAACATAAACACCAATTGGACTATAATAAACAGGCTGTGTAAAATCTGCACTTTTCTTTCGAGCATCAGTTGCCCAAACAGGATTTGCAATTAAGTCAACTCGTCCTAATTCAACATCTTGTATCATTGTAGCCCATGATACTGGTTCTTTATAATTAATTTTTAAGTCATTTCTACGAGCTATTTCTTCTATAACTTCTTGAAAGATTCCTGAAAATTCATTCGAATTAGGATCTACAATAAATCCTGGCGGATAGTTAATGTAGCCAACTTCAATAACACCATCTTTTTTAATATTTTCATAAACACTTCTATCGTATTCTTCTTTCTCAGAGTTATTATTTTTACACCCAACAATAACCAATCCTGTTACAAGGATAAGTACTGCAATAATAATTTTAGAGTATGTTTTCATAGTTCAATATATTTAATATAACGTATTGTTTAAACTGGTTAGCATTGGTTAGCAACCAAAAAATAAAAGCTAAATCACTTAACTTCAAGTATGTATTTACATTTATAATTTGTCAAGTTAAAAAACACTCCAAAGATAGTTACTTTGAAGTGTTTTGTATTCAATTATCTTTGAGCCATATCACCTCCGACTTTTGCAACCCACACCAACGATGGTTTTCATCGTATCCACGAATCGCCAATTCATACCGAATCTTGGCGTGGAGAATAAAGCGCAGTAGCTCAACGGCTGTTGCCGAAAACGTAACAGTCAATTCTTTCCAATAAGGTAGGTGTCATAGTCTGTTCTATTATGACAAATTTCGTCGTAATCCTATTCGAGCGGACTTTAGCAAAGAAGTGATTTAAATTTAGGGAAAGATAAAAAGGGATGTCGTGTTTACAACAATTCAAAAATTATATTTGTTGTATTGATTTATCGAATTCGGACCGTTCTTATGTAGCCTATTTTTGTTTCTTGTAACTAGTCATATTATTAATGTGTAGTCACACATGTAAATTTTATGGCTGATCATTTTCATTTTTTATTGCTTTCATTAGTCGTTGACAAGTTCCTATTGAACATTCTCCCAATAGGCTAGCCCTTTTTAGCGTAGCGCCTGATTTTAATTCTAAATAAGCTGTTTTATATTTAGTGATGAATTGTTCCTTTGTCTGTTTGCTGTCCGGCAACCTCCCTTTATATATACCTTTAATTTTTGCAATTTCTATCCCAGCTCTTTGCCTAGATAACATAAACTCACGTTCCATTTGAGCTACATTACCTAAAACACTTATGATGAGATTAAAAGTTGAATTTGGTTTTTTTTCAATCAATGAAAAAAGACCTATATTTTCCACGAAAAGATTTACTTGTTTTTTATTAAAAAACTCGATGACCGTAAGAATATCAATTATATTTCTTCCCAATCTGTCGATACTCGATACGTGTACTTCTTCAACATTTTTAGAAGCAATTATTTGAAGTAATTTTCTTCCTCCTTTTCTTTCGAAAAAAGATGAGCCACCACTTCCAATTTCATTTATAATCGCATCAAATTTTTCATGGTTCAGATTCTGTCTGTCTAAATTCTGATCATTCGATGACACCCTATTGTATTTTACAATCATATTACCTAAATCGCTGATTTAAGCTAAACTAAGCTATTTTTTTAGGGTGGCATAAAAATAATTGAACAGGGATGAAGTAGCAGACTTTTAAATTGGAGAAAGAATTATTTTTTGGGGTATGCCCTATTTTGGCAAATTTAGGAATAACAAATGTTCGGTCTAAAACTAACTTATACTCAATTGAAGTTTACTAAATATTGTGAATTTTTTAGCTTTTAAAATCTTCAATAAGTCGGCCTCCTATTTCAATCTTGCCCTATATTGTGGATGACAATTCAATATTATTGTTGACTTTCTACATTTTCAACAACCTTTTTATTCTTTGGTATATTTGATTTTGAATTGATTAAACGAATATCTGATGGTTCTCTCGCTTATCTCATACAGCTCCATAATATCTGCGGTGCTTTAATAGGTTTTAAATTTTCTCATAATTATTACAGTTTCTAATAAATATGCACGTGAAACAGAAAAGTCACTTTTTCCTGAAATAAAATTAAAAAAGTCCGAAAGTCTGCTATCTTTACTGAAGTAAAACTTTAATTTTTTTTAAACTGATGCTGAAAGATATTATTAAATCCAAAGGGCTTAAACAATCATACCTAGCTCAACGTATGGGTGTTAGTGTGGTTACTATGTCTAATTGGGTTAAAGAAAAATCTAGTCCGAGTAAGAAAAATTTAGAAAAACTAAGCGAACTACTAGAAGTTCCTATAAAAGACCTTGTGCATTAAATGGTGATAGAAAGTATATATGATTTCTCTTTTACTGGTTTCTCTTTAAGATTGAAGGAAATGGTAAAAGTTGCGACTGCAAAATCTCAAAATATTGAGTTTAATGCAGTGCAGGAAATTGGTAATGGTAACACCAAAACCACTAAGAATTTTTTAAATGATATCAATAAGCGTTTAAATAGCCTTACTGAAGAAGAACTGACATTATTTGTGGAAGGTGACCTTCACACGCAACGTCAGATAGCTTTTTTATCGGTTTGTAAGGTTCACGGATATATTAGGGATTTTGTGGTTGAAGTTTTACGAGAGAAAGTGTTAGTCTATGATTATCAAATTTCTGAGGGAGAATATCTCTCTTTCCATCGTAGAAAGTTAGATGAGCGCTCAAAAATGAATGATTTCTCAGAATTAACACATAAAAAAATTCGTCAAGTATTGTTCAAAATTTTAGAACAAGCCGGGATTATTGATAACACTAAAAACAAAGAAATACAACCGCAACTTGTTGACAGCAAACTAATGAGAATTATTGCAAATGATGATAAAGAATGGCTTAAACTATTTTTTGTTAGTGATACAGATATTGAAAACTTTAATTGATGGAAAGCCTAACAAATAAGTTCAAACACCTTTATGATGTTATATCGTCAGACAGATTCCTTAGCAAAGAAGCTTTGGGTGGTGAAATTCCTTTTTTCATTGCTGCATACGAAGCAGAACAACAACTTCAAGTTGAAGACGCAACAAAACGTCTCATTAAAAAATTAGAAACCTCTGGTGTTCCTGTATTACAGATTAACCTCTACGATGTTGCTTGTGAGATACTTGAACAAGAAATTGGACTGGATGAGTTCTTCAGTATCGAAAAAGAAATGGACAAAGAAGAATTTTTAGATGCAATTCAATCGGTACTAGAAATTCATCAAGTATTAATGCCAAAAATTGATAACCTAATCAAAGCATCATCTGCTAAGGTTTATTTCCTAACTGGTATTGGCTTGGTGTTTCCTTTTATACGTTCACACACTATTTTAAATAATTTACAAAGCATAGCAAAAGAGTCACCTACAGTAGCATTTTTCCCTGGTGATTATAATGGTCATTCTTTAAACTTATTCGGTTTACTGAAGGACGACAACTATTATAGAGCATTTAACATTGATAACATAGAAGCAAAACAATGATAATAAAAGACTTTTTTGAGAAAGACATTAATAGAAATATAGAAACCGTTATCAAAGCAGATGACCGTGACCAAATTTCTAATGAAGTAGAAGAATACGTTATTACCAATGAGATTGGTAAAAAAATACGAGACCTCTTTCAGTCGTATAACAATTACAGCGGTGTTAATGGTGTTTGGATATCAGGTTTTTTCGGTAGTGGTAAATCACACTTACTTAAGATTCTTTCATACGTATTTGAAAACAAAGAGTTTGATGGTGATGAAAGTGGGAAAGTATTTGCTAGCAAAATTACTAATGACGAAATGCTTAAGGGTGATGTTTTAGCAGCTACTAAAATTCCATCAGAATCTATTTTGTTTAATATTGACCAGCAAGCACAAATTACAAGTAAAGAAGACCCTAATGCCATCTTATCTGTGTTTTACAAGGTCTTTTATGACCACTTAGGTTTTTATGGTTCTAAAACGCCTGTAGCTGAGTTTGAAATGTGGCTAAATAGTGAAAAGAAATGGCAATCTTTTCAAGACACATATCTAGAAAAAAGCGGTAACAAATGGACTGAGGATAGAAGAAAGTATTTTGCTCCAAAGGTAAAACAGAAGTTAGGTGAAGTTTTAGGTAAGTTGTTTGATGATGACGCTTCAAAGTATCAAAACATCATTGATACGATGCGTAAAGACAGCACCTCATCTATCGAGGACTTTTGTGAACGTGTCCAAGAATACATATCAACCAAACCCAAAGGCTTCCGTTTAAATTTCTTTGTAGATGAGGTTGGACAATACATTAGTGACAACACAAAATTGATGTTGAACCTTCAAACGGTTGCTGAGACTTTAGCGACTAGAACCAAAGGAAACTCTTGGATTCTGGTAACTTCTCAAGAAGATATGGAGAAGGTTGTTGGTGATATGAATAAAAGCCAACAAAATGACTTTTCTCGTATTCAGGCACGATTTGCAATCAAAGTACCATTGACATCGGCAAATGTTGATGAGGTAATAGAAAAGAGATTATTAAGTAAGAATGAAGATGCGCAAAAACAATTGGTTGCTTCTTACAAAGAGACCAGTGCACAATTAGATACCTTACTTTCCTTTTCTGAAGCTGGTGTGCAGTTTAAAGGTTTTAACAATGCTTCGGATTTTGGAAATAAGTTTCCATTTGTACCGTATCAGTTTGACCTGTTTCAACAATGTCGTAGAGCATTGTCTACGCACAACGCCTTTCAAGGAAAACACGCTTCTGTTGGAGAGCGTTCTATGCTAGGGGTGTTTCAGCAGGTAACGCAAACTATCGAGGATAAAGATTTGCAAGCTTTGGTGAGTTTTGATTTAATGTATGAAGGGATTAGAAATGAACTACGTGGTGAGATTCAAAGCTCTGTGATTATGGCAGAGCGTAATCTGGATAATCCCTTTGCGATTAAAGTACTCAAAGCACTATTTCTTGTAAAGTACTTCGGGAACTTTAAAACAACGAAGAGAAACGTTTCAGTGCTACTCATTGATAATATTCAAGTTGACTTAAATGAACATAACCAAAAGATTGAAGAGGCTTTAAATATTCTTGAAAATCAAAGTTATGTACAACGTAATGGTGATGTGTATGAATTCTTAACCGATGATGAAAAGGATGTTGAAGAAGAAATTAAAAACACGGACATTGATGACCAAGCGGTCACACAATTGCTTAAAGAATTGTTTTTTGATGAAATTATCCGAGATAACAAGATTAATTTTCTAGATAACAAGCAAGATTACGACTTTACCAGCAAAATAGATGGTAGTTTATTGGGTAGAGAAAAGGAGCTTTTTATAGAAATTATCACAGAGAATTTTGTGGATTATGATAATGACACTTTCCATCAAAATCAAACTATGGGTACAACAGGAATGAAGCTTAAGCTGGCTTCGAACGCCTTGTTTATGAAAGATTTAAAAATGTATTTACGTACAAACAAATACGTAAAACAAAATCAATCGACTACCAATCGTGTGGAGGTAAAACGTATTCTTCAAGAAAAAGCACAGCAGAATGCGGAACGCAGACGCAACCTCATCATAATGGCAAATGGCACGCTTGCAGACTCTGTAGTATTTATGAATGGCAGCAAGCACGAATCAGGTCATAGCAAAGATGGTAAGACTAAGGTTATCAATGCTTTTCAAGACTTAATAAAACAGGTGTATCCTAACTTAAAAATGCTTGGTAGTACTTTAATAACAGAAGATGCCATACTTAATACGGTACGCAGCAAGCAAGATGATTTATTTGGTACTGATGATAAAACCATTTCTGAAGCAGAATCAGAAATATTAAACTTCATCAAGAGACGAAAAAAACAATCGGATAGAACGTCTTTAAACGATATTAAAACCCACTTTGTTAAAAAACCATACGGGTGGTATCCTAATGCGGTTTGGACAGTTACAGCAAAGTTATACAAACGTGGTAAGGTTGAAGTAAAGCAAAATGCAAGCTTACTAGAAGATGAGGATGTGCTTACCGCATTAATCAATAGTTCTAATCACGGTTCTACCTTATTAGAACCTCAAACAGAAGTTGACCCTAAGCAACTAAAACAATTAAAAGAACTTTATGCAGATGTTTTTGATGAGACGTCTGGTCTTAAAGAAGCAAAAGATATAGCGGTTGCCTTTAAAGATAAAATTAAAGACCTCGCTGGGGAGGTGAAACAACTGTATTACAGAAAAAGCGACTTTCCATTCTTGTCAGCTTTAGAAGGTTTTAGTGAAAGATTGCAAGGTTTGTCGAACAAAGATTATAAATACTTTTTGACCAACATCAGCGATTTTGAAGATGATTTACTCGATAACAAAGAAGAGCTGTTAGACCCTATCAAAAGTTTTATAAATGGTGAACAAGCTAATATTTATCTCGATATTAAAAAGCTCGTTAATAGTAATACGGCAAACATAGATTATATTGATGGTGACGAGTTTGAGACCTTAACGACTCTTATCAATAGTAAAACACCGTATAAAGGAAACGCTATCCAGATTGCTAAAGCAGCAAAGGATAGCTTGACCAAAAAGGTGATAGAAGGAATTGATAATGAGAAAAAACAGTTTGATGATAAACTAAACTTTATTTTCTCAGATTTAGAAAAAACAGATTCTTTCAAGAAGTTAGATGCTGCACAAAAAGATGAAATCAAAGAGATTATTATTTCGCTTAAAGCGAAAGTGAAATCTGAACGTTTCATTGGTAATATTCGTAATGAAATTAGAAAGGTTGAGGACAATTTCTACAACGACCAGCTCAACCATATGGCTAAATTATTAGCGCCAAAAGATGAGTCAGGTAAGGCAGCAGAACCAGAGGCGAAATACATTCGAAAAAAATCCATTCACGTAGAATTCCCAAAACGTGAATTAACCTCTGAAGAAGATGTACTAGCGTACACCGAAGCATTAAAAGAAGCCTTTTTAGAGCGTATTAAACAAAACTTAAAGATTACCCTGTAGACAGTGATATGGAAAAAAAGACGTTATCAAATATTCTAGAAGGAAAGATTTTTACCATACCAGACTATCAAAGAGGATATGCATGGGAAGAACCACAATGGAAAGATTTTGTTCAAGATATAGATGCATTGGTAGACGAAAAGATTGTCAGTCACTACACTGGCACCATCGTAATTTATCAATCTAAGGAAAAACCTACCGATTTTTACGGAATTGACAAGCTTGAAAAAGTTGACGTAGTAGATGGACAACAGAGGCTCACAACTTCTAGCCTTTATCTATCAATAATTCTGAAAGAGCTCATAAAAGCAGGTAAAACCGCATTCAAATCGAAATTATCGCTGCTTTATAGTGGTACAAAATGTAGATTGAAATTGAATAACGATACTTCACAATTTTTCTATGGACTAATTACTAAAGGTAGCTCTAATGTTGATGCAACTACCGTCCATCAAAAAAGACTTTTTGAGGCATATGCTTACCTAAAAAAACACATTCAGAAACAACTTGAAACTAAGGAAAGTAAAGGCGTAGATTATCTTAAAAATCTATTTGATGCCGTGGTTCGCAAGCTCAACTTTTCATTTTATCCTATAGAAGTAGAGAGCGAAATAGGAATGACCTTTGAACTTATGAATTCAAGAGGGAAAGGTCTTTCTGCTTTGGAGTTGCTTAAGAACTATCTAATGCATTGGGTATATCGTAACGTCAATGAAGAGCACGAAAAAGAAAACGTTACTCATTCCATAAACACCGCTTGGAAAGAAGTATATACCAACATTGCGAAGTGCAATGGTAGTGAAAATCAATGCTTACGAATAGCGTGGACACTATACCATTCCCACACACCAAAACACTGGAAAGGATATAAAGGTTTTAAGGATGATGATGTGATTCCGTTGCGTGATTTTACTAATAGAGGGAAGATAGAAACAAAAGAGTTTATCAAACAATTTACTACGGGGCTTGCGGAGATTTCGGGTCATTATGCAATAATCATAAGTCCTTCAGAAAAATCAGAAATTGTTGATGAGTATAAATGGTTGCGCAAGATTAAAAATGCAGGAAACATTGCAAGCTTTCTGCCTTTACTAGTAGCTGCAAGAATCAATGTTCAAAATGATAAGTCTACACATAGTGAATATCTCCAACTCTTAAAATCTCTTGAGCTATTCTCATACCGTGTTTTCCTGTGGCAGGGAAAGCGCAGCAATACAGGACTTTCTAAATTCTACAGATGGGCAGATGATATCTTTTCAAAAAAGCATAGTGTTGGGGAAGTAACTCAATGGATTTTAGGCACCATTAATTGGTATTCTAACGAAAATAGCTTCAGAAAAAACCTTAACGAAGAGTTCTACGAATGGTATCATTGGAGACGATTATTGCGCTACACCTTATACGAGTATGAATTATGGCTACTACAAGAAGAAGGAAAAGATGCAAAACCTAAATTAAAATGGTCAGACCTATCAGATGCTACTTTTGAACATATTTTACCTCAAAACCCTGCTGAAAACTCTAAATGGAGAACTGACTGGAGTCAAGAAGATATGGAGCTCTACCTGCACGATATTTCAAATATTGTGTTGACTAAAGATAATTCACGTTACTCAAATTTTGAATTTGACAGAAAGAAAGGAAAGTCTGGCGAAGGATATTGTTATGCAAATTCAGATATACGACAAGAACGTAAGATTGCAAGGTCGTCTGAATGGACAGCGGAGCGTTGCAAAGAACGAAAAAAGACCTTGAACAACTGGATTGTAAGCAGATGGGGTATAGATGATTTTTATATACTACCCAAAGAAATTAAAGAACTAGAAGAAGAGGAAGATGAGTTTATAGAAACTATCTAAGCAAGAAAATAATACTATTAAATGAACACAAACGCACTCAAGAAATTCGCTCGAGAAGCTCGTATAAAAATCGTTTCACAAGTCGCTGCAAAGCTAGAGTATGTATTAACTACAGACTCTGCGGTATTGCGTGAAAAAGAAGCTCAGGTAAAAAAGCTTAAAGCCGAAATACAAAAAACCTCAAAAGAACAGGTTGTAGATAAGGTGGCGTATACCTGGTTTAACAGGTTAATGGCATTGCGCTTTATGGATGCTAACGACTACCAACCTATAAAAATAGGCGTAGTCACACCAAAAGATGGCTACACTTTACCAGAATTATTGGACGAAGCAAAACAAGGAAACATCCCAGACGAGCTACTTGTAGATACTAAACATATTTTTGAATTGCTAGATGGTACCATACGCAGTAGCGATGCACAAAATGAAGCGTATAAAGAACTATTGATAGGCGCGTGTAACCACCTCAACACAATTTTCCCATTTCTATTTGAAAAGATTAATGATTATGCGGAGTTACTCTTACCAGACGATTTAACGTCTGAATTTTCAATAGTACAAGACATTAGAGACGGAATGTCTACAGAAGACTGTGCTGAGGTAGAAATTATTGGATGGTTATATCAGTTTTATATTTCTGAAGTAAATGAGCGGCTTATTAGCTCTAAAAAGAAGTATAGAAAACAAGATTTAGCACCAGCTTCTCAACTGTTTACGCCAAAGTGGATTGTACAGTATATGGTAGATAATACTTTAGGACAAGTTTGGGCTGAAATCAATCCCAATACTAAAGTGCTAGAATCTTTAGAGTACTACATAAAGCCAAGTTATCCATTACAAGACCGAAAACAGAAAAGCATTGAAGATATTAAGTTCTTTGAACCTTGTGTAGGTTCTGGACATATCTTGTCTTACGCATTTGATGTGTTCTATAAAATGTATGAAGAGCAAGGTTACAATCCTTCTGAAATACCACAACTTATAATAGAAAAGAATCTTTTTGGTGTAGATATAGACCCACGAGCAGCACAACTGGCATCGTTTGTATTAATGATGAAAGGTAGACAAAAGCACAGGCGATTTTTAAGAGCTGTAGAAAAGAATAGTTTACAAACTAATATTTCTTTTTACCAAGACTTTGAGTTTGATGAAAAATTTAGCAACGCAACAGCTTTAGGTTCTCTAATTCAAGTAACTGAAGAGGAAGCAAACGCATATAAAGTTGACGAAACTTCATTGTTTGGGGACAGACAAAAAGAAGTTAAAAAGCTATACAAGCTCTTAGGGCAAAAGTACGATGTAGTAGTAACCAATCCACCATACATCAGTTCATCGCGTATGGAAGGTAGTTTAAAACAGTTTGTAGAAACCAATTACCCAGAAACCAAGTCCGACTTGTTTGCAACCTTTATTTTACGTTGTTTGGAGTTATGCGATGGCGATGGCTTAACGGGTTATATGACGCCTTTTGTTTGGATGTTTATTTCTAGTTACGAAAAATTAAGAGGCGAAATTATTGCTAAACATTTTATTAATAACCTCATACAATTAGAATACTCTGGGTTTGATGGTGCAACCGTACCTATCTGCACCTTTACGTTAAGACGTTTAAATATAGATAATGCCAAAGGAAGTTACATTCGTTTAAGTGATTTTAAAGGGTCACAGAACCAAGCGCCTAAAACCTTGGAAGCGATACAAAATAAAGATTGTGGTTGGTTTTATAGAGCGAATCAGAGAGATTTTGATAAGATTCCGGGTAATTCTATTGGTTTTTGGGCTAGTGATTCGTCTATAAATTCTTTTGCTTCATTTAATGGTTTAGGTGAAAAATTTAATGTTAAATCAGGAGTAATGACTGGTAATGATAATCGGTTTTTAAGATATTGGTATGAACTAAATCATTTTAATATTGCATTAAACAAAAGCTCATTAAAAGAATTAGACTACTCGAAAGAAAAATATCTTCCTATGAATAAAGAAGAAGGGTTTAGAAAATGGATTGGTCGTTATAAAACTGTTTTTCGATATGACAGAAATGGTGAAAATTTTAATAATGTTGAAGGGTTAAATTATCGTTTACGAGATAATAAATATTATTTTAAAAAAGGAATTTCTTGGGGAGATGTAACAAGCAGTAAAACTTCATATAGATATCAAGAATCAGGTCTAGTCTTTTCAGCGAGAGCGCCAATGATTATAACTGATAATAAGCAATTAGTAGGCCTTTTAAATTCTAAACTTGTATCATATCTACAAGAAATCTTAAATCCAACTTTGAGCTTTAATTTAATTGATTTAGAAAGAATACCAGTTCATAATAGTTTAAATAGCGATACAGGTTTAGATGAAAAGGTATCTATCTGTTTAAATATTTCCTCAAAAGAATGGAAAACAAATATTTTATCAATTGATTTTGAAGTAAACGAACTCATCCGCATCAATGGGCAAGATATAGAAGAAGCCTATGATAGCTACTGCCACTACTGGCAAAACAAGTTTATGGAGTTACACAAAAATGAAGAAGCCCTAAACAAACAGTTTATAGACATCTATGGCTTACAAGACGAGTTAACACCAGACGTACCGTTAGAAGATATTACAATTTTAAAAGAAGAAACAGATATCGTAAATGGTGAGTTGGTTTTTGATGCTAAAGAAGTATTGATACAGTTTATAAGCTACGCTGTGGGTTGTATGTTTGGTCGTTACAGCTTAGATAAAGAAGGTTTAATCCTGGCCAATCAAGGAGAAACCTTAGAAGACTACCTTGAAAAGGTAGCACTGAGCGCAGACGAAGTGTCTTTTCTTCCAGACGATGACAACATCATCCCAGTACTAGATGACGAGTGGTTTGAAGATGACATTGTAGGTCGTTTTTATGAGTTTTTAAAAGTTACTTTTGGCGAAAGCCAGTTTGAAAAAAACCTTGCCTTTGTAGAAGATTGCATAGGTAAAGATATCCGTAAGTTTTTCGTTAAAGACTTTTATAACGACCACATAAAACGTTACAAAAAACGCCCTATCTACTGGATGTTCTCATCACCCAAAGGAGCCTTTAACGTGCTTATTTATATGCACCGCTACACACCAGACACATTGAACCAAATTCTAAATGGCTACTTGGTAGAATACCGAGAAAAGCTCAATACACGTATGGAGCATCTAGACCACTTAATTGAGTCGGGTTCTTCAAGCGAGCAAACCAAAGCAGCCAAAGAAAAAGACAGACTAAAATCTGTTTTAATAGAACTTCAAGAATACGAAAGAGAGGTTTTATATCCACTCGCTACAGAGCGTATCGCTATAGACCTTGATGATGGTGTCCTCGTTAACTACAACAAGTTTGGTAACGCCATTAAACTCGTAAAAGGTTTAAATGATAAAAAAGCAAAAGAAAAGGTGATGAAGTTTGATTGGATTGATACAACAACTATTAAGTAACTTTTATGGGATTAGAGGTGTTATTCAATAAAACAGAACATCTACACGAAAATGTACAATTTGACCGTGTAGCTCTTCATTTGGTGCCATTTTTTGAGAAGCAAAAATGGGATGGGCTTTTAATAGGAAACCCATTTAACGAAGACTACCCTCGGTTTAGAGCCGATGCTATTTTATTGTATACAAACGGTTTAATAATCATCGATTTTAAGGATTATAAAGGCGAAATTATTATGCCTATCAACGATGATGACTTTAGAACAAAACCGTGGTTTAATAATACTAAAGATGGTAATCGTATTAAAATAGAAGCGGGAAATAACCATACAAATCCTTTCAAACAGTTAGATAGATACCGTGGTGTGATGAAGGGTATCGTGCAAGACGACGGATTGTTACGCTATGTGGTTGATATTAAGAAAATCTGTGCATTGAATATCTTCTCGGGTCCTATTACTCAAAATAGAAAAACATCTAGAGGAGTACCGTATTACCAATTAAAAAGCGAATTAGACCTACATACCTTTCTTAATCAATATGCCAGTCCTAATAAGTTTGAGGAACCTTTAGCTGCAAAATTCAAAGCTTTATTTCCTGCAAAAGAATGGAGTGGAGATTTAAGAATAAATGCCGATGACTACTATGCTAAACCACAAGCGCAGCATCAAGTAATAGACAAAAATATTGAGCCAGCTTTAAAAGAGTTTTTTGCTAATAATGAATCAGGAATACTGGTCTTAGAATCAATGAGCCAAACGCTAAGGGATGAGTGGATGGCGATGGTTAATACTTATGCATTAGACAATGGCTCACCAGAAACTGATATTTGGTGTCATTCTTCTAGAATAGCACGTAAAATTAATCTTAGAACAAAATTTGAAGTTGCCAGCCTGTATGCTGTAATATACGGAGGAAGAGATAATGATTTAAAAAAGGAAGACGAGGAAATAGAAGATGAGCAAACACCAGAAGAATCAGAATTAGAACAGGAACTAATTGGTTTAAAAAGCGATAGTGATATAGATAATAACGCAACTATCATTATTCCAGAGGCACACTTAGTCTCAAGAAGTCTGCATCAAACCGATTTAATGAAATTTGGAACAGGAAGGTTACTTCAAGATTTGATTCAATTTCTACGACTTAAAAAGACTAATAGAAAAGTTATATTCATCGGTGACCCATATATGCTTTCTTACGGAAAGGTTGAAGATTCTGCTCTAAATCTAGATACTCTTAATGAACTATACCCGGATAGTAATATTATAAGCTATAGATATACACCTGAAAAACAGGATTCAGATGTTCAGCTATTAAAAACTAGAAAAGTACTGGGCAACGCAATAGACCAAAATTACTTCAACAACTTAACATATCAATTTGATGTATCACTACACTATGCAAAGCACGATGATGGATTGAATTGTATAAAAAAATGGTTTTCTCATCCTTTTGAAGCTGAGCCTAAAGAAGCTGTTTTGTTTTTTTCAAAGAAAGATGCAAGGACTACGAACTTGTATATCAAAAGAAATATTCTAAAAACAGGTAAAGAGCTAGCAATAAACGATTTACTTATATTAAATAATAATATTAATATACCAGACATTACAGGTCTTGGCGTGCCAACAAAAGCTGTTAATGGAAGTTATTTTCTTATTAAAGAAGTAAAGGAACAAATACCCGAAACAGTTACCAAAAGAAACAATGAGCTTGTTGCTAGTTTAATGTTTAGAAGGTTAAAAGTTCAATTACTAGGAAATGTAACTTCAGCCGATGCAGAAATTATAATTCTAGAAAATTATCTTGATGGAATTGAAGAATTATCTCAGAAAGAGTTAGTGGCATTTAAGATTTTTATTAATAAGAAATTAGCAGAAGCCAAAAAACAATATCCATTTGAAAAGAGTCAAGAATATCAAAATTTACTCTATGACAAAGACTTTAATGAAGCTTTAAACAACATAAAAGAATGGAATAAACGAGAAAATGAAGGTGAAAAAGTTTTAAAGAAAGACTTAAAAAAATATGAAACTCAAAGGAATAAAATAGAACGTTCTTACAAAAAAATCTACAGTAATAATCTTCTAGTATCCTTAAGGAAAAATGACCCTTTCATTAATGCTGCGCTTGTTAATTATGGATGGGCTATTACTGTTCATAAGTCTGTAGGGTCAAACTTTAAGAATATATTATTTAAAGCCAATCAACTAGAAGACTCTGGGATTACAAATGCCAGTTACTTTAGATGGTTATATTCAGGTTTAACAGCTGCCAGCACTAAGTTGCATATGCTTAATCCACTAACAATTTCGCCATTTGATAATTGCACTTTTATAGATGATGTTGCAGTAAATGAAAACCTAGCTTTCATTGATATTGAGCCCAACTTGAGATTTGAAGAAGAAGATATCCCGAGTTCGATAAAAACTTATGTTACTGAAGATTTAAACCTTAATAGTATTATAGCAGTAAAATATTTGCTCAATGAACTAGAAGGATATAGCATATTAAACATTCAGAAAAAATCAGCTTATTTAATAAAAGTAACGCTATGCTCTTCTACTAATGAGGAATCAATTGTAGCAATTAATAATAAAGGAAATCAAGAAGTTTCTTCTATACGCTTAGAGAGTTCCAATGAGAATAATCACGAATCTATTGAAAAAGCAATAAAAACCTTATTTAATAGAGCAAAAGAAAAGAATTATCCTGAAGACTTTAGAAAGGAAATTTATAAAGTTTGGCAGTTTGAACTAAGCAAACAAAATTGTCAATTACATCTTCAAGAATCCCATCAAAATGAGGATAGGTTTACCGTAACAAGAAACAATGAAGTGGTTAACTTCAACCTTAGATATACGACAGGTGAACGCAACTATGGTTTCTTTTCTAGTTTGACTATTAAAGAAAAATCTACTGAAGGTCTTACGCAAATTATTAAAACACTAGTTGAAAATGACTAAAAGAGAACTTCAAGATAGTGCCAAAACGTTTATTCAGAATGACCCTTCTAAGGCAATAGAGCTTTGTTTAGAAATTTACGAGAAGTTTCCTGAAGAGTTTAATAACTATGATGCGGTAAATCTATTACAAGCAGCTCGAAAAAGGCATAAGATTAGTATTACAAAACTACCAGAAATAGCAAGGAAGTTTAAAGAAAACGAAATTGTTTCCGGATTATGTGGGTGGTATATATTTGATATTTACATAAAGGGCAAATCACCACAACAAATTCTTCAATATGAAAATATAATAGGTCAATATCTTCCACTTATAAATCAGAAGAATGTTAGTATTGATAATCAATATCCTTGTCCTTTCTATCTTATTGTTTCTAATCTTTGGGATGCGCATTCAAACAATCTCTTCAACGCAAATAAGATATTTGATTACTGTAAAATTGTCAATCCTGATTTTTTATCCAAAAAATCTTCAAGTTATACTACTGAAGAAGGAAGAGATGTTGAGCAGTCATCCCCTTATGAGACATACTTTCAATATTACACGAAAGCCTGTGATAAATTAAATAAAGCAGAAGAGGCTCTGAATTCTTGCAATATAGCCCTATCAAGTTTAAGCGAATTTCATTACGATAATGATTTATGGTTTAAAATGAGAATGGCAAGGGCTTATATTAAGCTTGATAAAATTGACTTTGCCGAAAAGCAGTATTTAGAGATTATTAATTCAAAAGCTGGCAGTAGTAAGTATTTTTTATGTAAAGAATTTTCAGAACTTCTGTTTCATCAAAAAAGATATGAAGAGAGCTGGGAGCAATCGTTGCGTTCTGCTATTGTATTAAAGGACGTTAAGTTTTGTGCTAGTTTATTATTACATCAATCTAGAATATTGGCAAGACTAAATCGTATTAACGAGGCAAAAAGGTTTGCTGAAGTTATTTACGCTGGTATTCAGGAGAAGCTTTGGAATAATACATCAGAGTATCAAAAACTTGTTACCTATTTTAAATTAGAGGAAGGAACTGGAAAGGCAAAAACATTATTTAAAAAACTATACAGCTTCTATAAAGATGAATTATATAAAGATTGTCCTTCTTCAAAAGGCCAAATCATTTTCATTCATAATAGCGGAAGATTTGGAAAAATAAAATGTTCTGATGAAAGCGTCATAAATTTTACCAAGAATTCTTTTAATCAAGAGCATCATAGAATAGATAAGTTTAAGAATGCCGAAATCTCTTTTGTAAGCGATTATGATTATAAGGCTGAACCCATTGCTGAAAATATTAAAATAATTAACCTTAAAAAAGAGGATGAGATAATCGGTAAAATATTCAAAGGGAAAGTGCAAAATATTGTAGACTTTGGAATTTTCATTGACTTTGATTCTGACAAAAGAGGCCTTTCTCATAGTTCAGTATTAGAATCAAATTTTAAGGAAGTCTATAATGTCAATGATTTCGTAAAGGTTAAAATCATTAATCAAACAGAAAAAGGGTATAGTTTAAAAATATTAGACAAACTATGAGTCAAAATATAGAGCAAGCATTAATTAAACGGTTTCAAGACCATAGAGTCATTTTCTGGTACGATGAAAAGAAAGACCTCATCGAAGAATTTGAAAGGCTTACCATTTCTGGTGTTGAGAAAATATACGTGAACCAAAATGAGTTTGAGGTAAAGCACATCATTAATAAACAGCAACCAGAAGATAAGTTCTTACTCTACTTCACAGGTAAGAAACCAAGTAATGAAGAGAACTGGTTACTGGATATAGAACTAGCACACCATCTATTCCATACTGACCAAGAAGCGATGTTCTTGCAAGAAATTGGTCTTGGCTATCACTTAAAAGAACTCGTTGCTGAGCATATTGAATTTTTTAAAGCCAAAGACCGCAGGAACAAGCTTAAAGAGTTGCTCGGTGCTGGTGATGAACACGAAGACATACGTAGTAAAATGTTAGCAGTGTTGTTTAATACGGACTATGTAAATCTAAGCACGTTTATACATTCACATAGTTCGGCATTTATAGATGGTAACGAGAAATTTGATAAAGATTTAGAACGTTTCGGTTTAAAAACGTATTACTGGGGAAAAATCAAATATGCATTTAACTATGTAGCAGAAGAACCATCTATTTACGATTTTCTGTTAGAAGTCTTTAACCACAGCTTTAGTTTAGGTCGTCCTTCAGAATTGACTAAAGAATCTCGTTTACTCATTGCTCTTTGGAAGGATACCATTCAATATCGAGAAAGCTTTGGTGCGGTTTCAGATAAAATCGCGACTGACATTGACGTAGAAACCAAAATGCAACAAGCAGAAATTTCAGCTATTATAAACGACGATTTGTTTCGCTTAAGCGATAAAAAGATTATCTACGATTTAGTCAACCTCATCGCAGAAGAAGAGATAGCTTATGAAAAAGTAGTTCAGTATAAAAAGCAAAGAGAAAACAAATACTGGTATGCTACTTCAGAAGCTTTATATGATGGTCTAGAATATGGAGCAGAAACCTTGCATCTTATTCGTAAATATAACGGAACTACTTATTCTAATTTTAGTGAGGGAATAGAAAGTTATGCTTCAGAATTGTATGAAGTAGACCAAGCCTACAGAAAGTTTGTTTGGAGCTTTAGACAATCCAAACAAAACAGAATACTTGCAACGCTAGCAGAAAAAATAGAAAAAGTGTATGCTAACGATTGGTTGTTAAAATATAATAACAACTGGCAAAAAGTAGTAGATGACTTGACTGTATGGCCTACACAAAAACCCTATAGTCAACAACGCTTTTTTGAACAGCACGTAAAACCATTTACAAAGAAAAAACAACGTTTATTTGTAATTATTTCAGATGCTCTCCGCTATGAAAATGGAGCAGAACTAAGTAGAATACTACAATCAGAAAATAGATACGAGTCATCCATAGAGTATATAGTAAGTAGTTTGCCTTGTTATACACAACTGGGAATGGCTTCTTTATTACCTCATAAAAGTATATCGCTTAAAGCAAAAACAGATACGATACTCATTGATAGAATGTCAAGTGCTGGAACCAAAGGGCGTTCTAAAATTTTAGCAACAAATTCAGGAGTAAGAGCCACTGCAATTAAAGCAGATGATTTTATGAATATGAATGCTAATAAGGAAGGAAGAGCCTTTGTAAAACAATACGACCTCATCTATATATATCACAATAGGATAGACAAAACAGGTGACGATAAAGCTACTGAAGAAAGAGTTTTTGATGCTGTAGAACAAGAGTTTGATTTCTTGATGGATATGATGAAGAAGATTGCTAATATGAACGGTAACAATATGATGATTACCGCAGACCACGGTTATATATACCAACATAGCGATTTAGATGAAAGTGATTTTGTTACCTCTAGGCATTCTGGAACTATTTGGAAGGAGAATAGACGCTTTGTCATTGGTAAAGACTTAAAAGGTGATGACACCACAAAAGCCTTTAAAGGTTCGGAGTTAAATATTGATACGGATGTAGATGTGTTGATACCAAAATCTGTAAATAGGCTGAGAATAAGCGGTGCAGGTTCACGATTTGTTCACGGTGGAGCAACGATGCAGGAAATTGTTATTCCGTTGCTTAAAGTGAGTAAAAAACGTCAAGACACCACGTCTCAAGTAGATATTGATATCATTAAATCTACGGATAGGATTACTACTAATATCCTTGCAGTTTCATTCATCCAATCCAATCTGGTGACAGAGCAAGTATTACCACGAACCATTAGAGCTGCCATTTATGCAGAAGATGGAGAACGATTAAGTGATTTGTTTACATATAATTTCGATATAGATGAAGGAAGTGAAAGACAACGAGAAGTAAAACATCGTTTCCAATTGATGTCAAAAGCTAGTGGAAAATATAAAAATCAACGTGTAAAATTGGTCTTAGAAGAACCTGTAGAAGGAACCACAAAGTGGAAAGAATACCAAAACTTCTTTTACACACTAAACATATCATTTACTAACGATTTTGATGACATATAAGATATGAAAGCACTAGATATAAAACTAAACGAACACTTTGAGGGAAAGGTAGTTAGAAAAGATTTAACTAAACTAGTTAAGGGTAACGCTATTGTCCCTACTTATGTATTGGAATATTTACTAGGTCAGTATTGTGCTACAGATGATGAAGAGACTATTAATCAAGGTGTAGAGACCGTTAAGAATATTATATCAAAACACTTCGTACATAGAGATGAAGCTAACCTCATCAAATCAACAGTACGAGAAAAAGGTTCACATAGAATAATTGATAAAGTTTCTGCTAGGCTAAATGATGTAAAAGACCAGTATGAAGCATCATTTGCAAACCTTGGACTTAGTCGTATTCCAATTTCTAGCAAGGTCATAAAAGAACACAAAAAACTACTCTCAAGCGGTGTTTGGTGCATTTTAACTCTAGCGTATTACTCTTCAGATGAAAAAGGAACTGTTCCTTGGATAATAGAAAGTATTAAGCCCATTCAAATATCTAATGTAGATATTGAAGAATACAAAAGTGCAAGACAACAGTTTACTACAGATGAGTGGATGGATGTGTTGATGCAATCGATAGGTCTTAATCCTGATGAGTTTACCAAACGTTCAAAGTTGTTGCAGCTAACTCGATTAGTTCCATTTGTAGAGAATAATTACAACCTCATCGAATTGGGGCCAAAGGGAACGGGTAAATCTCACATCTTCTCAGAATTATCACCACACGGTATGTTGATTTCAGGTGGAGAGGTTTCCAAAGCAAAACTCTTTGTAAATAACAGTACAGGAGAAATTGGATTAGTTGGGTATTGGGATGTTGTTGCTTATGATGAGTTTGCTGGAAAGACGAAAAGGTCTGATAGAGGTTTAGTAGATATCCTAAAAAATTATATGGCTAATAAGTTCTTCTCAAGAGGAACACAACAGTACGGAGCTTCAGCTTCAATGGTATTTGTGGGGAATACAGACCATTCAGTGCCTTATATGCTAAAACATAGTGACCTTTTTGAAGCTTTACCAAAAGATTATTATGATACTGCCTTTTTAGACAGGATGCACGCTTATTTACCAGGTTGGGAAGTACTCAAATTGCGTAATGAAATGTTTAGTTCGGACTACGGTTTCATAGTGGACTATCTAGCCGAAGTTTTAAGAGGTTTACGCAAAGAAGACAGAACTAACGAGTACACACAGTTTTTTGAGTTGTCAAATTCTATAACCACTCGTGATAAAACAGCAATAGAAAAGACATTTGCTGGATTAATCAAGGTGATATATCCGCAAGGTGATTTTGATGAGAATGAAGCTAAAGAGCTTTTGGATTTTGCCATAGAAAATAGAAAGCGTGTAAAGCAACAGCTTGAGAAGATGGATGAAACTTTCTTAGAGCAGCCTGTAGATTTTAGCTATACAATTAAAAGCTCAGGTGAAGTAGTTTCTGTAGAAACCTTGGAGGTAATTGAGAATGGCGGAGGAAGTCTAATCAAAAGCAATAAGGTTGAAACTTCGGATACTGCTAATAATATGGAAGTTGAAATACCTCAACCAAAACCAATCGAGCTTTCTGGAGGGCAAAAAATAATACGAGACAATCAATCTGGTATTTCATATGACTTACTATTTGGAGCTTATTTGGTGGGTGTTACAGACGTTAAGGTTATAGACCCATATGTACGTCTACCATACCAATTGAGAAACTTTATGGAATTTGCTAAACTGCTTTCTGAAAAGAAAGACCCAGATGTTGAGGTGAAACTTCATTTGGTGACCGCAAATAATGAAGACTATATAGAAGATGCTAAAGAAGCCTTCAAACAAATGCAATATTCACTGGAGGGAATAGGAATTATTTTCACTTACGAGTTTGATGATTTCATTCACGACCGTTCCATCATTTTAGATAACGGCTGGAAGGTCATCTTAGGACGAGGACTGGATATTTGGCAAAAAACAGGTGGATGGTATGATATTAATGAATACTTGCAAGAGAAGCGTTTATGTAAGGCTTGTGAGTTAACTTTTGTGAAGGAATAGAGATATAAATAATTTGTTTAAAGTAAATCTTGAAAATCAAAAATCCCAATTTTCCTATAGTATAATAGGCCATTAGGGGCCTGTATTAATATTCTTTGAAGCGTTTTTTAGGCTAATAACGTATTTATTGACAGATTCTTTGTTAAATTCTTCTCTTTTATTGATTAGAAGGTGTTCGAAATCCACTCTGTAATATAATCTTGGTTTTCCTTTTGCACTTGGTATTAGTTTATTAGCATTAACCCAATTACGCAATGTCTCTGTTGTTTTATTCACCTTATATATCTTGTGAAGTTCATTTATTGAAAGTGGGGGATTAAATTCTGGTTCAATTATTATTTCGTTTAATAATTGATTCGGTGTATATTTACTTAAGTCATCGTCCAAATAACCTTGATACCACCTTTTAAGTTTACTAACAATTATTTCACTCTTAGCCAGATTGTCTTTAAAATATTGTTCTAGTTCATTCCTAGTCATATCACCTTTAGGAATTGCTCTTGAAAAAAGATTCTTTATTTCTTCATCATAATATGGTTGTTCATGCATTTTTTCAACTAAAGTGTCTACGCTATGAAAAAACTCATTCAAGGTGCTAGATTTTCTTTTCATTCAGGGAATATTTATTCTCTAAAGTTACATTTCTCAATAATTGTATGCAAGTTTTTGAAATCCATGGTTTCAATAATGTTCATTTGCTTTCAATTCCTTTCACTAGGTAAATGCATTGATTTTACTCGGTATGTTTGCTCAAAATAAATAATGAGTAAACCATAAAATCTATTAAATATGAAAAAAGTAAAGACAGCATGCATCCACGAAAATCAAATCACAAACAACCTCTACAAAGTAGATAATCAATTTGAACAACTTATAAAATCAATTGAACTAGACGGAATTCTAGAACCTCTAATAATTCAACTATTAGATAATAAATCAGATCAATACGAAGTTGTTTCTGGAAATAGAAGACTAAGAGCTGCACGCAAATTAAATATTAAGGAAGTACCAGTAATAATTCAAGAAACCAAACCACTTTCAGAAGAATTGTCCATGGCTCATCAACAGTATCGTGAAAAGAAACCTTCCGAAATACTGAGAGAAGTACTAAGCATTAAAAAAAGATATGGGTTAAAGCAAGGTGTTAGGGCTGATCTAAATCCAAAGGTTAAGAAAGGACAAGAATTAAAAAAAGAATTGGTTAAAAAACATAGCAAAACTAAAATTGATAAACTGGTGAAGATTCACAAATATCTGGAAACTCTAGCAAAAGATGACCCAGCTGTGTATGACAATGAACTTCATCGTCTAGATAAAGGTGGATCAATTGATGGAACCCGAAAGAGATTAGAAAAGAAAGTAAAAGAATCAGAGAATCAAAAAAAAGTTGGTAAAACTTATGAAATAATGAAAGAAGACTTTAAAGTATACCAAAAGTCTTCTGAAAATTTAATAGAGATCCAAGATAATTCGGTTGGTACGATTGTAACATCTCCACCCTATTTTGACGTTCGAGATTACAAGTTAGGGAAGAATCAATTAGGCCACGATCAATCTGCTGATAATTTTGTCAATAGACTAGTTAATCATTTTAATGAATGCAAGAGGGTTTTAAGAAAGAATGGAACAATGTGGATTGTAATTGGAGATTATGTAAAAGATTATGGCTATTCTGCTGTAGCAGAAAAGTTTTTGGTAAAAATGCTTGAGAACGGATGGATACTACATGATAAAATAATCTGGGTAAAGAATAATCCTGTCTACACAAGCAGTAATAGATGTGTTTTAGCAAACGAGTTTATATATGTTTTTAAGAAAAATAAGTTTGTCTACTATGATGAATCTTGGGTGAAAAACCATAAAGAAAACATAGATTTCGTCAAGATCGGAAATGAAAAATTAAAGTCTGTTTTTGACTTCCGAGATAATATTTTTATAACGAATGTAGCTAATAATTTTAGTCTTCGAAAAGAGTGTGAAAAAAAGGGTTTTAATTTGACTCATGATGCAACCTTTCCAATATCAATACCTTCCATTGCTATTATGACTAGCTCAAAGCCAGGAGATTTGATTTTAGACCCCTTCAGTGGCACAGGCACAACAGGTCAGAGTGCCTTGCTGCTAGGGCGAAAATACATTGGTTATGAATTGAACCCTACATTTATCAAGCAATCTGAAATTAGGATTGATATGCCGTTTGTAGATGACCTCGGGATGGCCGCATAAATATTCGGATTATTTAAATTTTAACAAAAAAAATTATATAACACCTAATTATGAATACTAAAACCGAATTCAAAGACTTTGTAAACCAATATGTAATTGACCAAGAATTCAAAATGGAAGAATGTCCATTTACTGATTATGGTTGGGAAGGTTTCCAAAACTCACTAGTTCTCACTCTGAATTTTAAACATTTTAATCAATTGTATTTGATGAGACCAAATTATAAACATGAGCTTTATAATCATTATTATGATAAAGGTTGGAAAGGCTTACTTGTCTTGAAAATAGTTAATAATGTAAATGATTGCCTTGGATATGAAATTACGTTGAAAGGACTTTACGAATGTAATGATGATATAAATTGCTACGATATTACTGAACTTAGTGTCCTAAAACAATTAAATCTTAATCATTTGAATCTCTTTCAACAATTAATGCTCTATCTGGACTCTATAAATATTCAATTTCAAAATAGAGGTAATCAACTAATTATATTTCACAAAGAAGAACAAGGCTTTTTTTTGAGGAATTTAGAGGAAGAGTACTTTCTATGCGTAGGAGAGAATTTTTACAAATTAAAACAAAATACTCTGGAAGAGATTAAATCTTACTTGTTCCCCGAATTAGTAAGAGAAGAAAACTTGAGAACCCTAACTAAATGAAATATGATATTTGCGGAATTTTTAAAAGAACATACACTCGATATAGTTTTTAATCGTGTGGGAAAAAGATTTGATCAAGAGTATGAGGATTCTGATGATGAAGAAACACTTACCATAAAACTAGACTTTAAACACTTTAATGACTTATTTACAATAAGACCAAGCTATAAAGATGAGTTTGTGGAACACTTTTACTCAAGAGGTTGGTTTGGAATAATGGAATTGTTGATAATCACGCGCGATGGGAATGAAAACTCAATATATTTGGATATAGACAATTCTGTAACCTCTGGCAAGACTGTTGCCTGGGACTTAACCGAACCTCAAGAACTTGTTGAAATGGGAATTAATCACTTAAATAAAACACAGGAATTAATTGTATTATTGGACTTACTAAAAATCAACTGTCATTTTAACATTGAGGATGAACTGGTTATAGAATTCCCTCAAGGGGAAAAAGTTTTTCACAATAATTCTGAAAGAACGAAAATTAGGGATAAAGAAATAACCGTGACTTGGAATTGTCCTCATTCATTTGAGAAAATAAAGGAGTATCTATTTCCTATTTTGGTAAGAAATGAAAGACTTGAACAATTAATCTAGATACAGATTGTACATGATTTTAATTATTTTTTAGCCTTCCATTGAAGTCAAAATTAATCGTGTTCTATTACTCTCGAGCTATGGATGTAGCCCACTGTTCCGTCTGATAGTTTAACTTTCTTATATTCCCCGGAAGTTGAAATCAATTCAAATTTCTTATTCTCGAATACCTTACGGACAATCTCCCCATTAGGCTTGTCTCTGAGGTTTGAGTAGCCATCTGGATCGTTAATTTTGTAATAGGTTTTTTGTGATGCCGCACCGCTTTTTTCTTCTATTTCCTTATCTATCTTTTCCATGTTCTTCAATGGTGGGTTATACATACTTGAGCCACCATAATAGGTATATTTCATTTCACTTTCATAGACAAATCGAATCCCATAAGTATATCCTCTGTGTTCCTTGTAGTCAATATTGATAGTATATTTATTTCCATCACTAGATGTATGGTAATTTGAGTTGAATTCTATCTCTTTCCCCTCTGTTTTTAAAATACCAGTCGCTAAACCTCTTTTACTTAGGTGGCCAATCTCCTTTTGTTCGAGTGATATGATATTAACATAAACTTCCTTTTGTTTATCAACACCCTTATACGCACCCAAAATAACATCTTTATCAATTCCATAATCTTCTATTTTATTCGCTTCTTCAAGTTTCTTTTTTTCTTCTTCTATTCTTTTATTTGATTGTGTATCGTTTTCCCATCCGTCCGAGAGAACTAATCCATCATCGGTTATACTTACTTTTAGGATGTAGGGAACGGTTACTTCCTTGATTGATTTTCCACTTTTCTTTGATCCATCTATCAAATAATCCACAAATACAAAGTTGGTATTGAAATCAAATTGAATGATCAAATTATTCTTGGCGCCCGACACTTTATAAGTTCCTGTTATATCCTCCCTATCAATTACCTCACCTCTAACATAGAGTGATGCCACAGAAAAACGAACTGTATTGCCATTAAAAACCAATGCTTCAACACCGAAGAAATCTCTACTATCACGAGTATATGGACTACTCTTTTGAAGAAGTTCATTCGTATTTTCTAGATCTCCATTACTTGAATCGGCATCCGTTTTAGAAATTTTATCGATTCTTTCAGAATCTAGTCCATTTTTGGGTTGGTCTTTACAGCTTAGGAGTAGAATAGGAATTATCAAGATGAAAATTGAATTTTTCATGGAACTATGGATTCAGTATTAATAAGGCAATTATAACCATAAATTTTTATAATACAACGTATCCGTTGTGTGAATAGTCTTTAATTATTCCCCTCTTTGTTATCTAAGATGGAGATAAATAAGGACATAGAACTCAAAAAACTTGGTGAGAAAATCAAGGAGGTTAGGAAGCACTTATGTCTAACCCAATTCGATTTAGGTGTCCGTATTGATAAAGATCAACAAAGCATTTCACGTCTTGAAGCTGGAGAAATAAATCCTTCCTATATCTATTTAATGGAGATCTGTAAAGGTCTCGAAGTTGAATTGAAAGACATACTCTAGCACATATCAAATCAACATTGGTGGAACTACTTCGTACATAATTATTTCTTAATTTCTGAAAGAATAAATTTCGGCAAACACTTCTAGCTACATGAGAAGTACTTAAAAAACTGAAAAAAAATATTATGCTCAATGAATAGAAGGTCAAACAACACAAATAATTTTATAATAATACCTATTTAGAAGCTGTCTAAGGATTTCTCATAATAAATAACACCATTCTATTAGTTCTCCCTAAAGCGGTCTAAAATCAATGTTAAAATGATTCTAAGATGATTGTTGAACTCATGTTCTAGGTTGATTCAAAAAGCCTATAAAATTTTTCTGATTTAATGAATTATCGGATCTATTTCTATTGATTTGAAAAAATAATTTCAAAATTGTTTTACACCGATGTTTTACACGAAAAACAAAAAACCCTCTAAATCAATGATTTAGAGGGTTTTGATGTGGTACCTCCAGGAATCGAACCAGGGACACACGGATTTTCAGTCCGTTGCTCTACCAACTGAGCTAAGGTACCTGCTTAAAGCGGGTGCAAATATAAGTTTATTTGGAGTTTTGCAAAATATAAAATAGATTTTTTTTAATCGCAGTACCTATTTTTCCTTTCCCTCGCGTTAAGGATTGCCGCAGAAATCCTGCGAAGCAGATTGGAGCAGAAAGCCTGGCCCCGCCCCGATGGTTATCGGGGATCGGGCAACGCCCAAAAAATTAGATATAAAAAAGCCGAAACACAAATGTTCCGGCTGTAATCTATACTTGGCAACCATTATGCTGCCAACGAACGTCCTTTTAAACGTTTCTCAATTTTCTGTTTTATCGCGGTAAGACGCTTCATTAAATCCATTAATGCTGCATCTTTGTTTTGCTTGTAAACTTCATTCACGCCAAGTATCAATTCTTTGGCTTTCCGACTTGCGATTATTCGGTCGCTTGTCGTCTTAAAAGTGTGCTTCTCTTGCTCAAACTGCAAGGCCTCATTTATTATTTCCATGTACATCTAAATTAAAGGTTGGAACTGTGCTTCAAAAAGCTTATAATAGTAACTAAAAATAGTCCAGTTTATTCTTTCGTGAAGTAATTTAAACAAAACTTTAACACAACTTTTAACACTCTCACTTTCAATTGTCAAAACCACGCAATTTTACAAGAAATTTTACCTTTGAAAAAAATCTGAATAAACGAACTGGACATGAAAAATTTCCTATTCCTCGCATTCTTTTGCAGCATCACCTACTCACAAGCGCAAATACTTAACGCAGAATCGTTGCGAAAAGTTACAGACACCTCCGGATTTTCAGGAGCCGCCTCCTTCAATTTTTCTTTAAAACGAAATGTAAACGATTTCTTTACCCTGGGTAGCGATATCCATGTTCAGTATAAAAACAACAACCACCTTGCATTGTTTAAAAACGATGTAAACTTCCAAAAAATTGAAGGTGAAAAATTTGAAAATAGCCTGATTTCGCACCTGCGCTACAACTACCGATTTCATCCCCGCATTGCCTGGGAAGCATTTGCCCAAGGGCAATACAACAAGATAAACCTCATCGATTTTCGCGGATTGATAGGCACGGGACCTCGATTTAAACTAACCACTTCAGAGAATTACAAGGTCTATCTCGGCACCTTGGCCATGTTGGAGTACGAAGAAGTCACAGACGGGGTTACGCCTTTGCAGCGCAATCTCAGGGGGAGCACCTATGTCTCGTTTCGCTTTTATCCCACAGACCGAATCAGCATTATTAGTACGACCTATTACCAACCGCTGTTCAAACAATTTAGCGACTACCGAATCTCCAGCCAAAGCTCGCTGGCAGTAGATCTGTTTCAGGATTTTGCGGTCAAACTGAGCCATACTTTTATTTATGATGCCTTTCCAGCCCTGGGCATCCCCAATTCGCAATACGAATTCACCACAGGTTTTGCCTATACCTTCGATTAAACCAACAATCTATAAACTTACGTAAGGTTGGGTGGTAACTCCCGACTCACTTCCCTATATTTACAGCACATTAAAACCAATCGGTTTTTTGTTACGTAATTAATATTAAATGTAAACCAGATACTATGTCCTACTACGATCCGAAAGACCTTCGCAAATTTGGGAACATCACCGAATGGAGTGAAGAGTTGGGTACAAAATTTTTCGATTACTACGGAAAAGTCTTCGAAGAAGGAGCCCTTTCTGCACGTGAAAAATCGTTGATTGCCCTTGCCGTGGCACATACCGAACAGTGCCCGTATTGTATAGATGCCTACACCAAAGATGGCCTGCAGCGCGGGGTTACCAAAGAAGAAATGATGGAAGCCGTACACGTGGGAGCTGCGATTAAAAGCGGTGCCACGCTCGTACATGGTGTCATGATGATGAATAAAGTGAATAAATTAGACGGATAATAAGTTGGGCGTGCCCCCGCCCCGATAGTTATCGGGGTGTCGGGGTCGCGCTTTCAGCGGTCGCTTCCCGATAGCTATCGGGAGAGCTCAAACAACGCCTCTATCGCTCACGCAAAAAAAAAGAATTGCCCACAAATGTGGGAAATATATATGGGAAAACTAAAAACACAAAGCTTACACAAACGCGATAGCGAACTTGCAAAATCCAACAGACAATTGGAGATTCTCTCCAACGGGATCTTTCAGGATGGCGAACTTCCTACTTTCGCAAAAAAAATAAAAGAAACCAACCAATTTCCGCTCCGGCCTAAAAAGCTGGAAATCTTACAAATTAACGTAGGGTACATGTGCAACCAAGTGTGCGAACACTGTCATGTAGATGCCGGCCCCGACCGAAAAGAGATCATGACCTGGGAAACCATGGAACAATGCCTGGAGGTGATACGCAATACCGGCGCCCACACCTTAGACCTTACTGGTGGCGCCCCTGAAATGAACCCGAACTTCAGACGTTTTGTTGAGGAAGCTAGCAAAGCGGGAATCAAAGATTTTATCGTTCGCAGTAACCTTACCATTATTCGAGCCAATAAGAAATACTACGATCTGCCCGATTTCTTTAAAAAACACAATGTACATGTGGTAAGCTCGATGCCGCACTGGACACGCGGTAAAACCGACAAACAAAGAGGCGAAGGTGTGTTCGACATGTCTATTAAAGCCTTGCAAGAACTGAACGAACGCGGCTACGGAATGCCCGATAGCGACTTACGACTCGATCTCGTTTACAACCCCAGTGGTGCTTTTTTACCTGGCGACCAGGCCAGCATGGAAAAAGATTTTAAAAAGGCCCTCATGGAAGATTTCGGAATACACTTCCACAACTTATTTGCCATTACCAATTTGCCCATCGCACGGTTTTTAGATTACCTGATTGCTTCTGAAAACTACGAAGACTATATGTATCAACTGGTAGATGCCTATAATCCCGCTGCAGTTAAAAACGTAATGTGCACCAACACCATTTCGGTGAGCTGGGACGGTTATTTATTCGATTGTGATTTTAACCAAATGCTCGAATTGCCCGTTGCCAGCAAGGTGAAACACATAAGCGATTATAACGAAGACCTCCTTAACGATAGAAATATCGTAATTTCCCAACATTGCTACGGCTGTACGGCAGGTGCGGGCAGTAGTTGCCAAGGAGCCGTCGCCGAATAAGCTTTTAATAGTTGGCACACATGAAATACCTAATTGTCTTCATACTACTCTTTTCTCAATTAACGGTTGCCCAACAATCGTTAGACGAGCTGTTGTCGCAATACAACACGCGCAGCATTCCCTATATTTCAGTAGAAGGCCTGCGGGCGCTTCAGATGAATGACGATATTGTAATTTTAGATACCCGCGAACCTTCAGAATTTAGCGTGAGTAAAATCGATGGTGCGGTACATGTCGGGTTCAACGACTTTTCAAGTGATACCATTTTCGAAGAAATCGCTGACCCAAACACTCCCATTGTGGTGTACTGCTCGTTAGGCATACGCAGCGAAGAAATTGGCGAAAAACTAAAAAAAGCAGGGTTTACGAATGTTCAAAACCTGTATGGTGGTATTTTTGAATGGAAAAACAAAGGCTACCCCCTATTAAACGAGCAATTGCAACCCACTGATAGCGTTCATACATTTTCGAAATCATGGAGCAAATGGCTAAAAGCAGGAATTCCAGTTTTTGAACAAAATAGCAACTAGCGTAAAAAAATGGCAATTTTAGGTTCAAAAAATACAGATGAGCGTACGCAAACCAAGGATGTGTTTCACTACCCGACGTCAAAAAATGCGCTCATAATCTTTACGCGAAATCCCGAACTGGGCAAGTGCAAAACGCGCTTAGCAGCAACTATTGGAGATGCTGCTGCTTTAGAAGTCTATACCTTTTTACTTCGCCATACGGCGGAAATTTCCGCAGCAACACAAGCAGATAAATTTGTGTTCTACTCGGAAAAAAAGCGGGAAAACGACCTCTGGGATGAAGCAACTTTCAGAAAAAAAGTGCAACTTGGCGACGATTTAGGCATACGCATGGAACAGGCGTTTCATGAAATTTTCACGCTGGGATATGAACGCGCCATCATTATTGGTAGCGACATGTACGATCTAACCACTGCCGACTTAGACCATGCTTTTACACAGCTCACGACCCATGAGTATGTTTTGGGGCCAGCTGAAGACGGCGGTTATTATTTATTGGGCATGAAAACGATACAGCCAGCCCTTTTTAAAAATAAAGCATGGGGAACGGAAACGGTTCAAAAAGACACCTTGCTAGATTTGAAAGATGCCCGTGTAGCAATCTTGGAAGAAAAAAACGACATCGATTATTACGAAGACGTTAAAGATATTGAGATATTCCAACAGTTTTTACCTGCTCATTTAGATAATAGAATTGAATAACCTACTAAATTAAGTAAATGAAAAAATACATACTACAAGCCGTCGAATTTTTACAGCAACGCGGATTCGGAACTCCGGAAGTTGGGATTATTCTGGGTACCGGCTTGGGCAAAATTTTAGAAGATGTAGAAGTGGAAGCCGAAATGAGCTATAACCACATTCCGAACTTCCCTACGGCCACGGTCGAATTCCATACAGGAAAATTAATCTATGGCAACTTGGGCGGTAAAAAAGTCATTTTAATGCAGGGGCGTTTTCATGTGTACGAGGGATACTCCCTTTTAGATGTTACCTTCCCTGTACGTGTCATGAAACACCTAGGCATCAAAAAATTGTTGGTGAGCAACGCTGCTGGCGCCATCAACTTAAATTTCAAAAAAGGTGAAATCATGCTGATTGACGACCATATCAATTTGCAGGGCGGATCCCCATTGGCATTTAAAGGCATAGAAAAGTTAGGAGAACGCTTTGTAGATATGAGTGCTCCATACAATCATGATATGAACCAAAAAATGGAGGCCATTGCCAAAGAGCACAACATTAACCTGCACAAAGGAGTGTATGCCAGTGTTGTAGGCCCCCAACTAGAGACTCGGGCAGAGTATCGCTATTTAAAGATTATCGGGGCAGACGCCGTTGGTATGAGCACCGTACCAGAAATGATTGTCGCCAACCATCTGGGCTTGGCAGTTGCTGCGGTTTCTGTACTCACAGACGAGTGCGACCCAGACAACCTAAAACCTGTAGACATTCCCGATATTATTGCACAGGCGGGTAAGGCCGAACCACAAATGATCACCTTATTCACCGAATTAATTAAACAACTATAGATGGACAAAATTCTATCTTTTGCGCTTTTGGCATTGGCTGGCTATAGAATCATTAGCTCTTTTGTACAAGAACAAGAATTTGGAAGTTTGTTCGGGCTAGAAATAAATATTTGGCTATATCGTGGCATATGGCTTTTGGTAGGTGTTTTAGCCATCAACTCACTTCGAAAAAAAATAAATTTAAAAAAATAAGCATACTGAGTTACTCAGTTCACTAAAAATTAATCTCAGCGCCCAGCGCACTAAAATTATGAGTTATTTAGATACTACACACGACATTTATAAAGAAGCAGCACTCACTCCAGATGTTGGGCTGTGCTGCACCACCAATCCTATTTGGGAATTACCCGGACTGAAGATTCCTAAAATCATGCAGGAAATGAATTATGGCTGCGGAAGCACCGTGCATGCACGCGACCTTTCGAACAACCCTAAAATGTTATACGTTGGTGTTGGCGGCGGTATGGAACTGCTTCAGTTTGCGTATTTCAACCGTGAAAAAGGCGGTGTTGTTGGTGTAGATGTGGTAGATGAAATGCTAGAAGCTTCCCGAAAGAACTTTAAAGAAGCAGAAGCGATGAACCCTTGGTTTAAAAGTGAGTTTGTAGACTTAAAAAAAGGAGATGCCCTTAACCTTCCTGTAGAAGACAACAGTATAGACGTGGCAGCTCAAAATTGCCTGTTCAATATTTTTAAAGCCGAAGACCTAAAACGTGCCATCGAAGAAATGTATCGCGTATTAAAACCCCACGGTCGATTGGTAATGAGCGATCCTACCTGTGAGCAACCCATGAATGAAACCTTGCGCAACGACGAACGCTTGCGGGCACTTTGCTTGAGCGGGAGCCTTCCTATTGCCGAATACGTAAAAGCGCTCACCGATGTTGGTTTTGGAACTATTGAAATTAGAGCGCGAAAGCCCTACCGAATTTTAGACCCAAAGCACTACCCTACCGACGAACTGATTTATATAGAAAGTATCGAGGTTGCAGCTATTAAAGATCCGATGCCAGATGACGGTCCTTGTGTTTTTACAGGCAAAGCAGCTATTTACTATGGAGAGCAGGATTATTTTGATGACAAGAAAGGTCATATTTTACTGAAAAATCAACCTTTGGCCATATGCGATAAAACTGCAGCTGCGCTACAGGAACTCGGAAGAGATGATATTTATTTTAGCGAGTCTACCTTCCATTATGACGGCGGTGGGTGCTGCTAGCACTCGTTTCCTTTACTGAAAATCTCAACCAGGTTGTGTCTGTTATAAGATTCAGTCGAAGCTGAATATGTAATATTTTGCTAAAACTAACCTAAGCCTACGTTAATTAGAGAACTTCATGTCTAGAGGGTTCGTATATTATCTAAAATAACTTATTATGAGATACTTTACATATACTATGTTACTTGCCTTTGCACTAGTTACTTTGCAAAGTTGCAACCTTCTCTCTGCGGCTGGAGTGAGCAGTCAGGGACAACCCACAAAAGAAGTTACGGGAAACTTAACCTCGACCACGGCTAATTCGGCAGTGAATATCGATCACTCACAATGGACCACGCTACTTAAAAAGCATGTTGATAGTGAGGGAATGGTAGATTATAAAGGATTTCAGAAAGACGAAAAAATGCTTGACGCGTACTTAGATATGTTGGCGACAAAAGATCCTAACAACGATTGGAGCGTACAAGAATTATTGGCATTCTACATCAATCTTTATAATGCCCAAACGGTAAAGCTCATCGTAGAAAATTATCCAACCAAAAGTATCAAAGATTTAGACAGTCCTTGGACCAAAGGTCGCGCACGCGTAGATGGAAGGGAATTATCATTAGGCGGAATCGAAAACGGAATTCTTCGGAAAATGAACGAACCCCGAATACACTTCGCCATAAATTGTGCGTCTATTTCATGTCCAAAATTACTGGACGAAGCCTACACTGCGAGCAAGATAAATGAGCAATTAGAAAAAGTGACAGTCGATTTTATCAATGGTGATAAAAATGATATTTCAGCAAACAAAGCAGAACTTTCGTCTATTTTCAAATTCTACCCAGACGATTGGAAAGTAGATGGAAAAGTAAACATTACTAAATATATCAATCAGTATAGCACCACCAAGTTAAACCCGAGTGCCGACCTTACGTATAAGGAATACGACTGGGGATTGAATGAGCAGTAAGCTGACTTAAAATAGTTCTCGAAGTATTGCTTGCCCGAATATAATTTTAAAAGTAGAAGCAACTCGAAACTTCAATTTTACGTATGTTTACACCTATGGTTAGCATCATCATTCCGGTCTTGAACGAAGCAGAAACGCTTCCCACACTTCTAGAACATCTTACCACAAATGCTTCAAAAGCGAATATAGCAGAGATTGTTTTGGTAGATGGCGGCAGTACTGATGGCACTAAGCAGTTAGCTAACAATTTTGCTGCCTCATCTCTGTGGCCCATCGTTTTGATTTCTTCGGAAAAAGGGCGCGCCAAACAAATGAATGCTGGTGCAGCATTTGCAAGCGGATCGGTATTTTATTTCTTACATGCAGATAGCTTGCCACCGAAAAATTTTGACAACTTGATTCTTTCCGAAGTAAAAAAAGGAAATCCCGCTGGTTGTTTTAAAATGAAATTTGATAGCGACCATTGGTGGTTGCGCTTGGCAAGTTGGCTCACGAAATTTAATTGGAGAGCCTGCCGTGGAGGTGACCAAAGCCAATTTATCACCAAAAAGTTATTTAATGAAATAGGCGGCTATGACGAATCGTACATTATATATGAAGATAACATCCTCATTAACGAACTATATGCTAGGAAAAAATTTGTAGTGATTCAAGAATGGCTCGGTACTTCGGCACGATTGTATCGCGAAAGAGGAATTTGGACCTTGCAATATCATTTTTGGGCGATTTATGTTAAAAAATGGTTTGGGGCAGATGCTGATTCGCTTCACAAATATTACCTAAGACATATCAAATTAAAACGCACCCACGAACTTACTACTGTGGCAAAAGCACCCGAAATCGTGGGAGATAAATAGCTTTTTAGGATTTCTTAAACATTCCGTTTGTGTAATTGGTTGTAATTTTAGATTTCAACCAAAAAAACAAAAAGCTATGAATATATTTGAGGCTATTCGCGCAGATCATGACATCCAAAGAAAACTTTTAGACCAAGCCCTGGCAACAGAGGGAGATACCAAAGAACGAAAAGAAATCTGGGAAAAATTGAAAGTAGAGTTAAAAGGCCATGAAACCGCCGAAGAACGGAACTTTTACAAACAACTTATAGATAACGACATGATGGTAGAGCATACCCGACATGGTATTGCAGAGCATCACGAAATAGACGAATTGATCGAGAAAGTAGAAGAAGCAGATATGGACAGTTCTGCTTGGCTCGCACACCTAAAAAGTCTCGACCATCAGGTACGACATCATCTTGAGGACGAAGAAAAATCGTTCTTTCAACTAGCAGGAAAAGTGTTCTCGGAAGCACAAAAAACAGACCTCGCTAAAAAATACAATGCAGAAATGGAGGCGCAACGAAAAGAAATGAAGTAGGCATAACGTATACTACTACACTGAAATGAAATAGTTTAAACCCAAACTATCTTTGACTTTATTAAACCCCGCCCTACGGCGGGGTTTAATTCGACCGACCATTTTTGATACGCCTACTGCTTTCAAAAATGGGGTCTCATTAAAAGTACTGGCCGATGCCAATTACAAATCCGTTGGTTGCATTTTGTGTAATCCCATAACCGTAATCAATTCTGAAGACCGTATTAAAAATACGTTTGTGGATAAATCGTACGCCAACTCCTGGGTAGACCCGTAAGTTCTGGTCGTCTGCAAAATCGCCAAAATCACCCCCTGGGTTCCGCCAGCTACCAGCATCAACAAAAACATTTCCCTGTAACACAAACCAATTTTTTTCAAAAAGCGTTTGACGGTATTCTGTATTTAATACAACTGCCGCGGTACCTCTATCGATTGTGTTTCCAACCCCTCGAATATTTAGGTTGTTGTCTACAGCAAAAGGTGCAAATGGGCTCTCATTATTCGTGGCAACACCCAAGCGCAATCTGTTAGCCCAATTTCCGCGTTCTCCCACGCGCTTGTAATAAATAAAGTCGTTGAATCCGATCAAAAATTCGGGCAGCGCCTCATTGCGGCTGGTTACATACTGAAAGTTAAATGTACTCTTAAATCCGTCTACAAAATAATAGAAGCGTTCCACATCATTGTATTCATAAATCAATTTATAGAGCAATTTTTTGACCTCCAAAAACTGCGGCACTTCAGCATTGGTAGCACCTTCTTTATACTCGTATGTTTCAGTAAAATAATTGGCCCCCAATTCCATTCGGTGTGAAAAATTGAATTGATGAAGCAGTAAAGCCTCGTAAGACAGGTTATTGTATTTATAATCTGCAACGCCTTCGTCTAAAAACACCGGTTCTTCTGTAGTAAGGTCCTGAAAGTTAATCGCTATCCCTGATTTTTTCCCAAACAGAAAAGGCGCCCGAAAATTTAATCCGTAGCTACTGTAAATATCCCTCTGATAGAATCCACCCGCGAGAATATTTTGTCCGAGACCATTAAATTCATATAGCCCCAATCGGTAGGCAAATTCATCATCATTGGTTGTATATACGTTCGCCGAAGGAATAATGGTAAAATTTTCTTCAATGCCGTATACTACCTTATACGTACCGTCGTCCTTCTCATCGACTGTAAAATACGCATGTGCAATGCCTGGCAATCGTCTGAGGCGTTTAATGTCTTCCTGGAGTTGTAAGCTATCTAACGGTGTTTTTTCGGTTACTTCTGTAATTTTTCGAATAAACTGGGCACGTGTTTTTTTGTTGTTCTGTATTTCCACTTCGGAAATTTCCTGAGCGGTTACACTAGCACATGCAATAAAAAAAACGAATAAAAACCCTTTTACCATAACCCATTAGTGGTACGGAAAGAGAATTCCTAACAAAGAATAGTTCAGAAAAGAAATTTGTACAGCACCCTTCGCTATAAAATCTAATCTTTCAGATGTTTAAAGAAGTTTTTGATTGTTTCTTCAGCAGGCTTGTTTTGGGGAGTAAACTGACTGTTTTCGGGACCACCCACCTTATCGTGTGCTATAAACCACTTCCATATAAATCCGCCCGCAAACCAAGGCTCATGATACATTTCATTAAATAATGCTTGGGTAAGGTTTACTTGGGCCGTAAGGTTTACTTCTATCATATCCCGATCGCTTTTCCACGGTTCTTTACCAGCAAAATCCACACTGCGATAACCGTATTCGGTAAACAAAATAGGTTTCCCATGAGCTTCGGAAACTTTCTGCATTTCAATTTTCCATGGTTGCCACCCCCTTTGGGCGTCTACTATTTCTGGCGTTTTCTCCTCCGAAACTGGGAAATAGGCATCTACTCCAATATAATCGAGTTGTTTCCAGAAAGGCACCCGTTTGTACTCGTCCCAATTGGCCGCATAGGTCAGTTTTCCTTTATAAATTTCTTTTACTTCAGTGATAAGATTGTTCCAATATTCGGGGCGATGAACAATAAATTGTTCTAATTCTGTTCCAATGCAAAACAAGTTCACACCAGTTTCGGCGGCTAATTCGGCATACAAAAGAATAAACTCACGATACGAATTTTCTAGTGTTTGCCATTCTTTTTCGGTAGCCATCTTTAAATACCCGGTAAACTCACCACGCCAAATCCAGATTTGGGGTTTAAGCATCACTTTGATATCATTGGCATGCAAGCTTTCAATATATTGTTTCACACCTTCACGACGCTCGCCATACCATTGTCGTTCGGTGTTAAAAAAAAGTGTAGGAGCTTCTAGATTTCTGATGAAGGCAAAGGGCATTACCGCCGCATAATTGGCATGTATATTTTTAACCTTTTCAATTTGAGCCTGAGTAGTTGGCTCTCCTGCGGCTACAAAACTGATTCCATTAATTTTTTGGCTCTTCGAACTACAACTCTGGAACAGACAAATACACAGTGCAACCTTTAAAATGAATTTCATAGCAGACACGATTTGTGGTCAATTTACAAAATTACAACCGCTAATTTGCTTAAAATACTGCACGTATGCCAAAGTTGAAGGTTTCTCCCAAACCCGTGTTATTTCCGCGCACGAAATTGGTGTAAAGGGCTTCCAAATTCACCTCATCGGTAAGTTGAAATTTTGCACCCCCACCAATTGCTGTAAAATCTTGCGCAAAGTCGTTACCCAAATCGATACGTTGGCTATGTTGCACCAAAGCTAAAACCGTAAATTTTGACGAAGGAAAATAGCTAAAAAACACCCCTGGTGTAAGATTTAAACTGTTATTGGCAAAACTTTCGTTTGTGTCGCCCAGACTGAGCTCTGTGTTTAGTTCAGTAAATAGCTGAAAAGCATCTCCAGCAAACGTGTAGTCGTAAAAAAACCGGTTTTGCCAGATATATCCTTTTTGGTCTAAAAAAACACCTTCTTCCACTTCAGTATCGACCAAAGGGATAAAAACAGACGATTGGATTGAAAAATTGGAGAGTCGCTCGAAAGGCACAAACTTCACCGATGGCGCCACCGATGTGAGTCCGCTACGAGCCGTGCCTCGTTCTCCATCAAAACTAAAAACATCTAATGCCGGTCGGTCTGCAATCACGTTACTTCTAAACTCAAGAATGACTCCTAGATTTACTCGTTTGTTATCGCTCACACCCGTATATCCCTCTAGCGTAGACGTGAAAAAGGTTTCTCTAGGTTCACGACCTTCGGTAAACGTACTTTCGGTTTGGGTATAGAGGTTATTAAACCATTTCAAATCGAATTGCCCTTTGGCAATTAGCTTAGACGGCGTAAGATTTTGGATTACAGAGCCGCTCGTTTCAGTGTCTTCTTCCTGGGAAATCAGATGGGTTGCAGACAGTATGACTGCACAAAAGATGATAACTTTTTGAGATAATTTCATGGTTCTTTAGTTTTAGTTTTGATTTGCGCCCCGTTTACGTAGGGTCGTGCTTCACTTGTCTGCTAAGACTTGGGGAAGCGCTTAGCAGACAGAGCATAGACTTAAAAATTCTTGGGGGAGTTGCACTAAAAACAGTGCATGCTATTTGTTATTTAGTCGCCAATCGTAAGAATAATAGGTAACCTTGGCATCTGTTGAAACTTTCTCTTTACGGTATTGATTTAGAAAGTCTATCTCGCTTCCATTTTTAATAAAATCTTCTTTATACCATTTAAAAATTTCAGAAAAAGCTACTTTGTTGCCTTTTACCTGTATAAAATTGGGGTCGTTCAGCGCTTTTACCGTTTGCTTTTCGAGTAGCTTATCTAGATTGGCTGGTGTGTACGCCTTTGGAATAATGGGCGGGCATCCTAGTGCACCACATACCAACACAAAATGAAACCGTGGTTCATTAAATTTTGCACGCAGCTTTTTATTTTCGATATCGTTCAGGGTGATTCTTGTGCCTGCCAACTCATAGGTAGTCTTGTCGAAAAACCCTTTCTTATCTAAAGGTGATTTTATAGGGTAATTTGATATAATTCCTTTGATAACAGAAAGGTTATACGCATTAATCCAAAAAGCTTGATAGGTTTTTTCTTCGGAAATCGGCACAGACACATCTTTTGCCATTGCCAGCACCTTGTTCAATGGTTCTGGGTTTTCATAGATAGCACTATAGTCTACTTTTCCGTTAGAAACATAGGTGCTGAAAAAGCTGTCTGCTTCATCAAAGAATGTCGAAACATCTTGCGAAGAAGCATCAATAGAGGAAACAAGTAGAAAAAGGAAAAATAACAGATTGCGATATTTCATCTTACAAATTTTATAGGCATTAAGTCAACATCTTTTCAAAATGCTTACACAGGCAACGTAAAAAAACCTGAGACAGCATCATTCGTGCCTTAATACTCCTTAAAAAATAGTATCTTCAAGACATCAAATTCAGTTCACTTGTAATGTTTCGGAACTTCCAAACGACTCAAGTAGCAACTTATCAAAAAAATATGCAACACGTTGTCATTATCGGAAATGGAATTGCGGGTGTTACCGCAGCGAGACATATCCGAAAACTTTCAGATAAAAAAATCACCATAATTTCTGCCGAAACAGACTATTTTTTCTCCCGTACAGCACTTATGTATGTGTATATGGGACATATGCGATGGACAGATATTGAGCCGTACGAGCATTGGTTTTGGAAGAAAAACCGCTTAGAATTAAAGAAAGCCTATGTTTCAAAAATTGAAACTTCTGCCAAAACACTTCATTTTAAAGAAGGAGGAAATATGCAGTACGACCAACTGATTATTGCTTCTGGCTCTTCAACAAATACGTTTGGATGGGAAGGCCTAAATAGCAAAGGCGTAGTGGGTATGGTGACCAAACAAGACTTAGAACAAATTGAGAAATATGCACCCAATAATAAAGAATGCCGAAGCGCTGTTCTTGTGGGTGGCGGATTAATAGGCGTAGAATTGGCCGAAATGTTACGCACCCGAAATATTGACGTCACTTTTCTAATTCGTGAAGAGAACTTTTGGGACGGCGTACTTCCCGAAGGCGAAGCTGCCATGATTTCTCGGCATGTAAAATCGCATGGTGTCGATTTGCGAAACCACACCAACCTCGATAAAATTGTAGCCGATTCAGACGGAAAAGTACGCGCCGTTATCACCAAAGAAACAGGCGAAGAAATCGCATGCGATATGGTGGGGATCTGTACAGGAGTGAAACCCAACATCTCTTTTTTGGCTGAAAGCGGCATTGAAACAGACCGGGGCATCTTGGTGAACCGAAAACTAGAAACTAATATTAAAGATGTCTATGCCATAGGCGATTGTGCGCAACAGCGGGAAGCAATAGGCAACCGAAAACCTGTTGAAGCCGTTTGGTATACAGGCCGTATGATGGGCGAGACAGTGGCTCAAACTATTTGTGGCAACCCGTTCGAATACAACCCTGGACATTGGTTTAACAGCGCTAAATTTTTTGATATTGAATACCAAACCTATGGTTGGGTTTTTTCAAAAAAGAAAGATTACGAAGCACACTTCCATTGGCATCACGAAGACGACACCAAATGTATCACCATTGCCTACCATAAAGATTCGATGCAATTTTTAGGTATCAATACCTTCGGAATACGGATGAAACATGAGGTTTTTGACAGATGGCTTACCGAGAAGCGTGACGTAAATTTCGTGATGGAGCACCTAAAGAAAGCCAATTTTGATCCAGAATTTTATACCCAATACGAAAGCCAAATACAACGAAGTTTTCAACAGCAGCAACCTATAAACGCATAAACCATGAGCACCATACAAAGAGACATGTCTTTAACCGGGCAACCCCCAAAAACCATTAATACTCAGCAAAAGATAGCTTCAGTTATTGGCTTGACCGGGTTGGTTATTTTGTTTATAGCATTGTTCAATGTCAACTTTCCAAACAAAACGCTTTGGTTATCACTTTCATTGGGTTCAATTGGGGTTGGGACTATCTGGTTCGCCAAAGCTGCATATCTAAACAAACACGAGGGTATTAAAAATGACGGTGTTTATTTTAAATCGTTGACCAATCGCGGCTTTTGGGGTTGGGTATTGGGGATTGTCATGACGCTATTTTATATCATTTTGTATTGGTTTCCGCAGTATTTGGGCCTCGTAGAAGATGGTGACAACACAGGGGTTATATCCTTGTTCGACCCACTGAGTAAAGCCTTGAGTGGCAATCCGGCCAGCCAATGGTTTCTCTACGGAACCCTTTATACCCTGGCAATTCTTGCCTTTGGAATAAAATTTATTTGGAAATATAGGCACAATCGGTACGAAGTGATCCGAACGTTTTCAGTCATGTTTTTTCAATTGGCTTTTGCCTTTGTAATTCCAGAGATATTAGTGCGTTTAAATGAACCGTACTACGATTTCAAAAACGTATGGCCGTTAAACTACGACCTGTTTGCAGGTTATAAGATCGATGAATTTATAAGTGCGGGCGATGTAGGACTTATCATGCTCATCTTCGGGGTGCTGTCAGTTTTTGTAATCACACCCATTCTAACCTACAAATACGGAAAAAGATGGTATTGCAGCTGGGTTTGTGGTTGCGGCGGACTAGCAGAGACGGCTGGTGATCCGTTTCGACATTTAAGCGACAAGCGGCAAGTTGCATGGAAAATAGAACGCTGGGTGATTCATAGTGTGGTTGTCTTTGTAACTGTGATGACTACCGCGACGGTATTTTCATACCTACAGGCAAACGAATCTAAAAATATTAGTGAGTGGAGCAACCTTGAAAACAAGATGGTTTTTATGAGTGACGCAGAAGGGAAACCACTCAATGAACGCATCTTGGCGGCTCAAAAAGCGGGTGCAAGTAGTGTAGTTTTTTTAAACAACGACAACAACTCGCCGGCTCCCATAGTAGACAACACAGAGGGCATAACCATCGATTACTTTTTTGCTTCGGAAAGTGAAAATGAAGCAGCTTTGTCGAAAATAAACAATGGGGAAGCGGCAACCATTGTAGCCGATAGATCTGAAGGTTCTAACTTGAATGTTACCAAAGGACAGGAAGTTGCCTATTATGATAATCTATGGATCAGCAAAGAATTTTTTATCTGGTTTGTGATAGGGTTGCTCACCTTAGTTTTTACATGGGTACTATTGTTCAAGAGAGAGGAATTGGCCAAAGACGCGAAATACGGTGCTATTGGCTATTTTGTCGTGGTACTATCCATTTTATTGTTCACCTACTTTAGCAGCCCCGGAAAGTTATTCTTTTTTGATGCCTATCAACTCCGGAAAAGCTACGGTTTTTTAATCGGTGCCATGTTTAGCGGTGTGATTGGCGTTGGTTTCTATCCTATTTTTGGAAGTCGTGTTTGGTGCAGATTTGGTTGCCCAATGGCAGCGATATTAGGGTTTCAGCAGCGGTTGTTGTCTAAATTTCGGATTACCACCAACGGCGGTCAATGCATTTCGTGCGGAAACTGTTCTACCTATTGCGAAATGGGAATTGACGTTCGGGCGTATGCGCAAAAAGGCGAAAATATTGTACGAAGCAGCTGCGTAGGCTGTGGGATTTGTTCGGCTGTTTGTCCGCGCGGTGTATTAAAACTGGAGAATGACGGTATGAAGGGCCGTATAGATGCCAATGAGATACTGCTTGGAAATGACGTAAACCTTATGGAGTTGATGAACCAAAAACCGAGTCCGAGCAGCTACATCCACCAAGATTAATAATAAGTCTCTCTAACGATTTAAGTAAACCCGTTGGGTGAAATAAATTGTTATAGTTCAATTCGCGTTTCAAATTTGAAATTATTGTTTAAAAAGCAAAATGTCAGTTTGAGCGCCCGCCAGAACGAAGTCGGGCGCTCAATGTGACTTATCATTTTAATTTGACTTTTTTTACCTATTTCACCCAACTGGGTTTAAGTAACTAAATTTTTTGATTGTGGCAGTTAGCAATGGTCGTTTCCTTCGTCTAAAGCTGTATGCGAAATCAAATTCTTGCTATGTTAATGTTCTTCGGAATGATTGCTACGATAGGTTCGGCAAATAATCTTTCCACAGAAAAAAAATACCAAAAAACATTTTATGACACTGGCATCCTAAAAGCAGAAGGCTGGCAAATTGGAACCGTTAAAACTGATTATTGGTATTTCTATCACGCCAACGGGCAAGTAGCTTCCAAAGGAACCTTCAGAAGCAACCAAAAAGAAGGATATTGGTTTTATTACAACGAAGAAGGTCATCTGCTAAAAGAAGGGCACTATAAGCACGGAATGGCATCAGGTTGGTGGATTTTTTACGATATTGCAACCCATTCAGAAAAACGATTTCAATACAATCAGAACCAGAAAAATGGATATGCCCTTATCTACAAAAACAATCGATTGAGAAGAGCAGAGAAATATCATAACAACACCAAAATTGGAGAATGGACCTCAATATTTTCTTTCAAACGAGATAACCCAGACGTTTCGCTATAATGCAACCTTCAATAAAAGTAATCATACCCGCCTTTAACGAGGAAGCTTCTATTGGCCTTGTTGTACAAGACATCCCTGCGTTGGTAGAAGAGGTAATTGTTGTGAGTAACGGCTCGACAGACCAAACCGAAGCTATTGCAAAAGAAGCCGGCGCCACTGTATTGCAAGAACCGAAACGGGGCTACGGATACGCTTGTCTGAAAGGAATGGCGTATGTGGCAGCGCAGCCTAGGAAGCCCGATATTATTGTGTTTTTGGATGGCGACTACAGTGATTATCCGCAGCAACTCACCGAATTAATTACCCCCATTGTTGAAAAAGATATCGATTTTGTAATTGGGGCAAGAATAAAACGACTTAGGGAAGTAGGAGCGATGACATTTCCGCAGCGATTCGGAAATTGGCTGGCCACCTCGCTCATGAAACTTTTTTTTGGTGCAAGATTTACAGATTTAGGTCCGTTTCGGGCGATTAAATATAAAAAACTGTTAGCACTTCAGATGGAAGACAAAACCTATGGTTGGACGGTAGAAATGCAATTAAAGGCACTAAAGAAAAAATATACCTATGTTGAAGTGCCCATGAAATATAGAAATAGGATAGGCACCTCTAAAGTTTCTGGAACAGTAAAAGGTGCTATATTTGCCGGCGTAAAAATACTTGGCTGGATTTTTAAATACACGTTTAAAAAATGATACTTGAGACCATTATTATGGTTATTTATACTGCCGCGCTCATCTTGATACTGATGTATGCGCTGGCCCAATTAAACCTCCTCTTTAATTATCTGCGGAATAGAAAAAAGCACGATAGATGTGCCATGTTCGACCTTTCTAATCCGGAAGAAATTCCTTACGTGACCATACAATTACCAGTGTACAACGAACTGTATGTGATGGATCGCCTTTTAGAAAATATTGCAGCCATAGAGTACCCGCGAGAAAAACTGGAAATTCAGGTTTTAGACGATAGCACAGACGAATCGTTAGAAACCACAGCCGCCCATATTGAAGCATTAAAAAAGTCGGGGCTCGACATTGTTCACGTAACGCGTGTAGATCGAAAAGGTTTTAAGGCTGGTGCTTTAAAGGAAGGCTTAACGACAGCAAAAGGAGAGTTTATCGCCATTTTTGATGCTGATTTCCTTCCGAAGAAAAAATGGTTGTTAAACACCATACCATATTTTAAAGACCGAAATATTGGCGTGGTGCAAACCCGTTGGGGGCATATAAACAGGGACTATTCGTTGCTTACCCGAGTGCAAGCATTTGCTTTGGATGCACACTTTACATTAGAACAGGTAGGACGAAACAGTGAAGGGCACTTTATCAATTTTAATGGTACAGCTGGCATTTGGCGCAAGCAATGTATTCTAGATGCCGGCAATTGGGAAGGCGACACACTAACCGAAGATCTTGACCTAAGCTATAGAGCACAATTAAAAAATTGGAAGTTTAAATATTTAGAAGAAGTAGAAACACCTGCCGAATTACCTGTTGTGATCAGTGCGGCACGGTCGCAACAATTTCGATGGAACAAGGGCGGGGCCGAAAACTTCAGGAAAATGCTGGGCAAGGTTTGGCGAAGCAAGAATATTTCGTTTAAAACCAAGATACATGGCACCTTGCACTTGCTAAACAGTACGATGTTCTTGAGCATTTTGGTGGTGGCGATTTTAAGTATTCCCATGTTGTATATCAAAAACGAATACGCCCATTTAAAGTATTACTTCATCGTAATGAGCTTTTTTGTTGTGAGCACGCTCATTTTCTTTATCTGCTATTGGTTTACCTTTAAAAAGATTAACGGTGGCGGATTCATGAGTTTTCTTGAATACATTGGTATGTTTTTTATTTTCTTCAGTATTGCCATGGGGTTCTCGGTACATAATTCTATCGCAGTGATTGAAGGCCATATTGGGAAAAAAAGTGAATTTATTCGCACACCAAAGTTCAATATTAACACCTTAAAAGATAGCTGGAAGGGCAACAAATACCTTCGCAGCAGGATTTCTCCAAACATTCTCATTGAAGGAATTTTGATGCTCTATTTCGGTTTTGGAATGTATTCGGCCTTCGTTGTTGGAGACCAAGGAGGCGATTTCGGACTTTTCCCGTTTCACTTAATGCTCTTCATTGGTTTCGGGTTTGTTTTTTTTAAGAGCATCATTAGTAGGGCTTAGTCAAAAAATTCTGCTATTTTAGAACCTTAATTTTTCAGCTTTCAAACTAAATGTCCACTAACGTTAAAGCAACCTGTTGTATCAGCTTGTTGCTCATTATTTTTTCAGCTAACAGTTCCGCACAAAATGAAGGTGGAAACTATTATGCTGAAAGACAAGTGGAATTAATGCACGATAACGATTTTCTACATTTTACAGACCGTTGGTACACCACGGGGAGTTTCATCAGTTATCGGAAACTTCTGAACGAGCGGAATGAAAACATTCCCAATCGCAGACAGCTCACCTTTCAATTGGAACAATCTTTTTACACACCATCAAATATTCTATCAAGCCGTATTGAAGATTACGATAGGCCTTATGCAGGCTTCTTAGGCCTCAACACTTCGCTAACTCTTACCAACGAACGACGGATGTTAGACTTTACGTTTACTATTGGGGTTACGGGTGAAATTTCAGGATCGGAAGGGTTACAAAATTGGTTTCACAGCACTAACGAATCGCAGGCCACACAATGGACTGGGCAGATTGAAAATAATACACACGCCAATCTCTACGGAAGTTACCTTCGTGAATGGAAAGTGTATTCAGGTTTTTTAGATGCGATTTTAGCTACCAAACCAAAAGTAGCGTTGGGCACCAAAGATTATTATCTTGAAAATACGATGACGTTATTTTTGGGCAAACGCAATGCTATGGAAAATACCATGGCATATCGCCAATTGGGGACCATAGAAAATGAATTGTTTTTTGCGTTAACTGGCGCCTATCGATATGTAATACACGATGCCATGTTGCAAGGTTCTATTATTTCAGACAACAGTGAATTTACATTAGAACCCGTGAATTCACTCATTTTTTATGGTGCAGAAATGTATTGGAGAACACGAAGAATGGATTTTAAAGTTGCCTATATGTTCACAACCAAACGTGCCGAAAGTACGGGCACACACGGGTTTAGCACCTTGTCTATTTCGCGTAATTTTTAGAAGGTAACCTCCACTTCTTGCTTAGCTCCTTCCCGCTCGATAACTACTTTGGTAGTTTGTCCTTCTTCAAATGTAGCCAATGCTTTCATATAGCTCATCATGTCTATTACTTCAAAGGCCCCGAGTTTCTTAACGATATCTCCCTTTAGAAGTCCTGCTTTTTGTGCTGGCTTGTCTTCGCTCACTCCGTCGATGCGCATTCCTTCGCCCGTAAACAGATAATCGGGAACCACGCCTAGCCCTACTTTAAATCTGGGCACTTCTTCGCTTTCATCTTTCGTTTTCCGAAAAGCTAATTTCCCGTCATCGTTCAGATCTACAATAATGGCATGGATATAATCTGAAATTTTCTGCATTCCTTCATAGTTCAGTTTCTCAGCATCATCACCAGGTTTGTGGTAATCTTCGTGTTGCCCTGTAAAAAAATGCAACACTGGAATATCGGCCAAGTAAAAACTGGTATGGTCGCTCGGACCAATCCCACTATTGTGTTCAGCAATTGTGAGTCCGTAGTCATTATTCGCAAAAAGTGTCTGTTTGAAAATGGGTGATGTGCCCACTCCGTGAACAGCGATGGTGTTTTCTTCATTTAAACGGCCTACCATGTCCATATTAATCATGTAGGTAATTCCATTTTTGTCTACGGTACTATTTTTCACGAAATAATTACTGCCCAAGAGCCCCATTTCTTCGCCAGAAAAAGCAATGAATAAATAATTATTGTCTTTTGTGTTTTCCGCTGTGGCGTCCATCAGTTTAGAAGCCAGATTCAGCATCACTGCCACTCCGCTGGCATTATCGTCTGCACCATTGTGGACGGCAGGTTTTTCTTCTCGATACAAAGAACCTTCTCCGCCCATACCTAGGTGGTCATAATGCGCACCGATGACGACTGTTGTAGACGCTTTATTATCTATAAACCCGATAACATTGGTTCCTGTAAGCGTGCTATCGCTTTTAAGACCCGTGAATTCTGCTTGTTCGTGCGGATTGCTACTAGGACGGAATGTAAAGGTTTGGGTATAATTATTTTGATAGCCTTTAGGTACTAGGCCAATTTCTTTAAAACGATCTTCAATATAGGTGGCCGCTTGTAGTTCACCCTCGGTCCCAGTTTGTCTGCCATTAAAAGTGTCATCAGCCAAAGCAAACACATCCTCTTTCATGGTTGTTTCTTTTTTTACATTTTCTTGGCACGAAAAGAGAATGAAAGTCGCACAAAGTATCCAAATTAAACGCATATCCTTATTTTTGCACAAAAATACAGCAAAATGCGATACGTACTTTATATTTCGATACTCTGTTTCCTAATTTCTTGTAAGAATTCAACTGAAGAAAAAATGGCAGACGACACATCGAAAACTACCGAAAAAGTTTCCGAAAAAACCTTGATGGAATGGGATGATGACAGCCTGATTTACCCAGAAGAAAAACATTTCAAAAATATTCGGCAGGTTACTTTTGGAGGCGATAATGCAGAGGCTTATTGGAGTTTCGACGATAGCCAACTGGTATTCCAATCGAATAATAGCGCTTGGGGAATGGAATGTGACCAAATGTTCTTAATGAATGCTTCGGAAACATTTAAGGGTGACAAACAGCCGCCAATGATCAGTACGGGCAACGGAAGAACTACATGCGCTTATTTCTTACCTGACAACAAGCATTATGTATATGGCTCTACGCATTTGGTAGATAAAGAATGTCCTGAGGTACCGCTTCGGAAAAACGGAAAATACGTATGGCCGGTATACGATAGTTTCGACATTTTTGTGTCTGACCTCGAAGGAAATATTACGGCACAGCTCACGAACGAACCGGGTTACGATGCTGAAGCTACCGTTTCTCCGAAGGGTGATAAAATAGTGTTTACCTCGATGCGTAGTGGCGATTTAGAATTGTACACCATGAATATTGATGGCTCTGATGTGCGTCAAATTACAGACGAATTAGGGTATGACGGCGGGGCTTTTTTCTCTCCTGACGGAACAAAATTGATCTTTAGAGCATCTCGACCAAAAACGGCAGAAGCTGTAAAAGAATACAAAGACCTGTTAGCACAGGGATTGGTGCAGCCTACTGAAATGGAACTTTTTATTTGTGATGCTGATGGAAGCAATTTAAGGCAACTAACCAATTTGGGCAACGCCAACTGGAGCCCTTTCTTTCACCCAAGCGGTGAAAAAATATTGTTCAGCAGTAATTTTGAAGCAGAACGCGGATTTCCATTTAATTTATATTTAATCGATCTTGATGGAAAGAACTTAGAGCGTGTGACACATAGCCAAACATTTGATGCGTTTCCTGTTTTTTCAAATGATGGCAAATACTTAGCGTTTTCTTCTAATCGGAATAATGGTGGTGGCCGTGACACCAATCTTTTTATTGCTGAATGGCAGGATTAATTTTCAAAAATTAAAATCTTTCTGAAAGCTCGAGTGCATTCTTTCTACCAACGATGAAAGAATGTGTATCGAGAAGGTTTCTTCTCGATACTATTTTTAACTTGCGTAGCAATTAAAAATCACTCGAGGTGAATCTCACGTTAGAACGTCTGAAAACTATAGCGCTCCCATTTTTGGGAGCCGTTATTTTCTATGTTCTGTTTGCGTATTATCTTGAGCGGAGCGAATTTATATCCCTCCTCTTGCTGTACGGAGCACTGTTTTTTGTGAGTTGGCGTATCATCGAACATTCTAAACTTAAATTTTGGACGCTAGTGGCAATCGGAATTTGTTTTCGATTGTTGTTTCTTCCTGCTATCCCCAATTTATCGCAAGATTTTTATCGGTTTTTGTGGGATGGACGATTGTTGATACAAGGAGTGAACCCTTACATTTTAACTCCGTTATCATACATGACAGACCTCTCGACTGCCAGCCCGATAGATTCGTACTGGCGGGCACTCGAGGTGACATCTGGCAATACTGTAACAGACGCTGCTATTCTTTACAACGGTATGGGAGAATTAAATGCAAGTCATTACAGCAACTACCCGCCTGTAAATCAGTTGTGTTTTGCCATTGCAGCGCTTCTATCAGGGAAAAGTATTGTTGGCTCGGTCGTTGTTTTACGGGTGCTGATTCTCTTAGCCGACATTGGGATTGTAATTCTTGGAAAGAAACTATTAGAGCGGCTCAAGCTTCCTAGCAAGAATATTTTTTGGTACTTCCTGAATCCGTTTATCATCATAGAGCTTACCGGAAATTTACATTTTGAAGGGGTCATGCTTTTCTTCTTAGTGGTTGCATTGTATGCGCTCTGTAAAAAGAAATGGTTTTGGGCCGCAGTGCTCTTAGGAATTTCCATTTCAGTAAAACTATTACCACTATTGTTGTTGCCCCTGTTTTTCGGATATTTTGTAAAGTTCAAAAAGAACGTGAAGGAAACCACCACTTCTCCATTTCCTGCACTAGGTATTTTTAGACTCATAACCTTTTATGTTGTTGTACTAGTGGTTGTCCTATTAACTTTTGCTCCATTTCTATCGTCAGCGTTTATCGCTAACTTTTCAGCGACCATTGCCTTGTGGTTTCAAAACTTCGAGTTCAATGCGAGTGTGTATTATATCATTCGGTGGATTGGTTATCAGACCGTTGGTTGGAATATCATTGGCACCGCAGGGAAAATACTTCCAATTATTGTTGTGATTGCTTTGCTAGCACTTGCCTTTTTCCGTAGAAACACAACACTTCAACAACTCATTACCGCCATGCTCTTTGGAGTTTCTATCTATTTTCTATTATCTACAACCGTACACCCTTGGTATGTTGCAACTCCGCTCATTCTGTCCGTTTTTACTACGTATAAATTTCCGATCGTGTGGAGCTTTTTTGTGATATTGAGCTATTCGGCATACGGAGCAAATGGTTTTGACGAAAACTTGTGGTTGGTCGCACTAGAATATGTTGTTGTTATTTCTTTTGCTATTACCGAGATTAGCTCCAAAACTGGTAAAAGACACGGAAACTTTCGGGTTGTAGAACGCTAGAAAACCTTTGTTACAAACAGATCTATCACTTCAATTACAATCAGGATGATTATGATCCATTCTAGGGTACTGCTCTCTTTGTGGTTCCAAATGTCCTTAAAAAGCTCTAAGTTTTCTTTAATGATGGTAATCCGATCTTGAATGTTTCTATATCGGTCTTTAAGGTCGAATACCTGCTTCAGTTCATTATCAAGTTTCGCCAACTGCTCGTCTTCCCAAACCACTTCTGGAGAATCGAAGATGTACAAATTTTCTGAAATTCTATTTTTTATATTGAGGGTTCTACCGATAAATTTTTTCAACTTGAGGCTAGAAATATGCAGTCTCCCCTTTCGTTCGAGCGATTGTGTGTGCTTACTGGCTTCCTCCAATAATTGTTCTGTGATTTCTGAATAACGGTCTAAAGCAACCGATTGTGAAGTATGCAGCATGATAAGGCGCACCATTTCTTCATCTACTATAGGAATCGTCACGCTATCAAACAAAACTTTCGTCGTTTTTTCCTTAATAGAAACATCTATTGTTTCAATTAGATGACCGCTCACTTTTCCTTTTCCAAAAGGGGTAAGTTGCTGCGCAATCTCTTTGATTCGTACTTCGGAAATATTAAAATAGCTTACGATTCCAAACTGGAAAATATACACGAATTTTGTGTCGCTCAGTTTGTAAAAAAGTTCATCACTATCACTAAATAGTAAATTTGCCTTGAAGTTTTTCCGTATCTCACGGATATTCAGTTGCTGTGCGATCTGGCGCGACTGTACTTTAAACATAGGGGTGTTCGATTCCGCGTTACGGAATACATCTGATTAAAAATTATGGGTGTTTATTGCTTTTTGACGCGTTCTAAACGATAAAAATCTTTGCGTCGATCTTTTAGATTTTTTACTGCTCCAAAAGAGTGGAGCTCTCTAAGCAGACCCAAATCTACGTCTGCCACCAAAATCATTTCTGCGTTTGCCGTTGCTTCTGCCTTAATACCATTGCTCGGAAAGGAAAAATCACAAGGCGTAAACACCGCAGATTGGGCGTATTGTATGTCCATGTTATGCACATTCGGTAAATTACCTACACTGCCTGAAATAGCGACATAGCATTCATTCTCAATCGCTCTGGCTTGTGCACACAAACGCACTCTAGAATATCCATTTTGTGTGTCTGTAAGGAAAGGCACAAAAAGGATGTCCATACCCTCGTCTGCCAATAATCTAGACAATTCTGGAAATTCAGAGTCGTAACAAATCAAGATTCCGATTTTTCCACAATCGGTATCGAAGGTTTGTAATTTGTTGCCATTCTGCATCCCCCAAACCTTTACCTCATCTGGGGTACAATGTATTTTTTCATACCGCTCAACGCTTCCATCCCTTCGACATAAGTATCCAACATTATACAACTTATTGCGTACCAATTCTGGCATGCTACCCGTTATGATGTTGATGTTATAGGAAATAGATAACTGCGATAGTCTTTGGGTGATTTCCTTTGTATACTTTGCCAATTCTCGAATGGCGTCAGACTCTCCCATCGCGTTAAACTTTGCCATCAACGGCGCATTGAAAAACTCTGGAAATACAGCAAAATCGCTACGATACCCGGCAACACTATCAATAAAATATTCAGCTTGGTGCATTAAATCTTCGAGCCCGTCATAGCGTCGCATCTGCCATTGTATGAGCCCGAGTCGAACCACGCTTTTCACTGCACTCGGTTTTTTTGTGGGTTTGGTATAATAAATATTATCCCATTCCATAAGCACGGCAAATTCTTCAGAAGCTTTATCGCCTTCTAAATAATTTTTTAAAACACGCACCGGGTGAAAATCGTTTGAAATTTGAAAGTTTAACACAGGGTCATCAATCTCTTTGCGTTTTACTTTTTCAATATATTGCTTGGGAGAAAATTTATCTGAATGCAAATGATAATTCGGCATTCTTCCACCAAAAACAATACTTTTCAAATTTAAATTTTCACAAAGCTCCTTTCGGTAGTCATACAAACGCCTTCCTAAACGCAAGCCCCTAAAATTGGGCTTAATAAAAACATCGATACCGTAAAGCACATCCCCTTCGGGGTCATGAATTTTAAAATTTGGGTCGTCGGTAATATCGTTGTACGTATGTTGATTGTCAATTTTATCGTAGTCTACTATCAATGAGAGTGCGCAACCCGCGATTTCACCATCTACTTTGATCACCACCTGACCTTCAGGGAAAATAGAGATCAGCCGACCTATTTCGTCTAATTTCCAATACGAATTTGGCAATCCACCGTAGGCTTCAATAGTGGCTTCTTTGAGCGCCTCATAGTCTTGAAGGCTCAAGAATTTTAATTCAATATTTTCAATTTTTGAAAGATCCATTGGTGCTAATTTACATTCCTAGAAGGTAAGCGAAAATTAAGGGCGCCACAATAGTAGCATCACTTTCTATGATAAATTTTGGCGTATCGATATCTAGTTTGCCCCAGGTTATCTTTTCGTTGGGTACGGCTCCTGAATAACTTCCATAGCTCGTCGTAGAATCTGAAATCTGGCAGAAATAGCTCCAGAAAGGTGTATCAGTACGTTCCATATCTTGATATAACATAGGTACTACGCAAATAGGGAAATCGCCAGCGATACCTCCACCGATTTGGAAAAACCCGATGCCTTTTTCAGAATTATCAGTATACCAATCTGCAAGGAAGGTCATGTATTCAATTCCGCTTTTCATGGTAGACGCTTTCAATTCACCTTTCAGCACATAGCTTGCAAAAATGTTACCCATCGTGCTGTCTTCCCAACCCGGGCAAACAATCGGTACGTTTTTTTCAGCAGCGGCATACATCCAACTATCTTTTAAATCGATCTCGTAATGTTGCTCTAACACCCCGCTAAGCAACAATTTGTACATATACTCATGCGGAAGGTATCGTTCGCCCTTTGCTTCGGCATCTTTCCAAATTTTTACGATATGCTCTTGTATTCTTCGGAAAGCTTCTTCTTCAGGAATACAGGTATCAGTAACACGATTTAGGCCCTTTTCGAGCAAGTCCCATTCATCTTTTGCTGTGAGGTCTCGGTAATTCGGAACGCGCTTGTAATGGCTGTGTGCTACCAAATTCATGATATCTTCTTCTAGATTGGCACCCGTACACGAAATGATATGCACTTTGTCCTGACGAATCATTTCAGCAAAAATTTTACCCAATTCGGCTGTGCTCATCGCTCCTGCCAACGACACCAACATTTTGGCGCCACCGTTCAGCTGATCTTCGTAGCCTTTGGCCGCATCTACCAACGCTGCAGCGTTAAAGTGTAAGTAATATTTTTGAATGAATTCTGAAATCGCTCCTTTGTTAGTCATTGTTGCTATCTTTAAATTTTGTGATTGTATTTTTTTCTTGATTGAAATTGCTCTCAAACTCTTCACCAGCATCTTCACCAGCAAACTTGTAGCTCAACATTTTATAGTAGAGTTTTGCTGCAAGAAAATCTGACGACTTATCCTCTTCTCTTGGGCACAATTCTACAATATCGAAACCTACTACGTTCTTTTCTTCAAAAACTTGTCGCAGGAAATCCAACGTTTCATACCATAGCAAGCCGCCAGGCTCTGGTGTGCCCGTAGAAGGCATAATTGACGGATCTAAAGCATCTAAGTCGAATGTAATAAAGACATTATCGCCTAACGCTTCAATAACATTATCCATCCAATATTCATCGGTAGCCATGTCGTGTGCAAACCACGTTTTATCTTCATCCAACACGGTAGTTTCAGCCACATCCATACTGCGAATACCCACTTGTATTAAATTAGTGGTTTGGCTCGCTTCGTAAACGGCACAAGCATGGTTACATGAGGATCCTTCGTATTCCTTTCGCAAATCGGCATGGGCGTCTATATGTAAAACTGTAAGGTTGTCGAAGCACTCATTAAAAGCCCGTATGGTGCCTATTGAAATACTGTGTTCACCACCAAAGATGGTAACAAACTTATTACGTAAGATAAACTCTTTCGTTTTTTTATGAACGGCGTCTACAACGGCTTCTGGCGAGCTGTTTTCTGTGATGGCATCTGCAAGATACACTCCTTGTCTGTATACCTCAGTCTGCGTTTCAATATCATACAATTCCATATTCTCTGAGGCATGCAAAAAGGCATCCGGCCCTTTATCTGCCCCTTTTTGAAAGGTGCTTGTACCATCATAAGGTACTGGAATTAAAACAATTTTAGATGTTTCAAGTGCAGCATGCTCTTTGGCGATGCCTGCGTACGTTTTTGTATTCATTGTTACGATTAGTTCTTAGTAAATTCTAATTGATCTTTTGTGTTTTTTTCTTCTGAACTCACGTTTCCGTAGCCTAAGATACCGAGTAGCTGATCGCTTGTTTGTTGTTCTGAAAAGAGTCGCGTTGTAATGTTTCCGTCGTCATCTTTATCAACCAAAACATGCTTAGGACTCGGAATCAGACAATGTTGAAGTCCGCCAAAACCACCTATAGTTTCTTGATATGCTCCCGTGTTAAAAAAACCAATGTACAACGGCTTTTCTTTTTTAAACTTCGGAAGGTAAATTGCATTCATGTGTTGCTCACTGTTGTAATAATCGTCGCTGTCGCAGGTAAGTCCGCCCAATAACACACGCTCGTATTCATCTTCCCAACGGTTAATGGCCATCATGATGAAGCGTTTGCTGATAGCCCAAGTATCTGGTAAGGTTGTGATAAATGATGAGTTAATCATGTTCCATTTTTCCCGGTCGTTTTGTTGTTTTTGGTATAGTATCTCGTAAATCGCTCCGCCGCTTTCACCTACTGTAAAACTTCCAAATTCAGTAAAAATATTAGGTACTGGCACTTCAGCCTCGGCACAAGTAACATTAATCTGATTGATGATTTCGTTGATCATGTATTCATAATCATACTCGAATGCCAATGAATTCTTTATCGGGAAACCACCTCCAATATTTAGACTATCTAATGACGGGCATACTTTTTTAAGTCTGGTATACACTTTTAGGCATTTTACCAATTCGTTCCAGTAGTATGCATTGTCACGAATACCTGTATTGATGAAAAAGTGTAGCATTTTTAATTCTACTTTTTCATTGTTCTTGATCTGTTCCTCATAAAATGGAACTATATTTCTATAGCCAATACCAAGTCTAGAAGTATAGAACTCGAATTTTGGTTCTTCTTCGGAAGCGATTCTAATTCCTACTTTACACTCTCCAGTAATTTCATTAGACAGCAAAGAGAGTTCTTCATAGTTATCGATTACCGGAATGCAGTTTTCATGCCCATTGTTGATGAGTCGAGCAATGTTCTGAATGTATTGGTCACGTTTAAAACCATTGCACACCACATAGGTTTGGTCGGTAATTTTACCTTCAGCCTTTAGGTTTTCAACAATATTGATGTCGAATGCTGAAGAAGTTTCAATATGGATATCGTTCTTAAGCGCTTCATTCAGTACATGTTTGAAATGTGAGCTTTTGGTGCAATAACAATAGTTATATTTTCCTTTGTAGTCATTTTTTTCAATAGCATCGCCAAACCATTTTTTGGCACGTAGAATATTATCTGAAATTTTTGGAAGGTAGGTAAACTTTAAGGGTGCTCCATATTGTGCTACCAACTCCATTAAATCGATGTCGTGGAAGGTTAATGTGTCTTCCTTAAGTTTAAATTCTGGTTGGGGAAAATCATACGTCTGATTGATCAGATCGATGTATTTAGTATTCATGTTGTTGTTTTTGGTATTTAAAAGTAACTCATAGATGTATCGATTCCACAGTTAAGGAGTAGAATAACAATAATTTAACGCAGTTAACCTTAGATACGGATTGGGTTTAGCCAGTAAGCCAAACGGGTGGCGATACCCTTGGTCTTTATTACCGGGCCATCAATTTTTGGAGTAACGGAAGCTAGCTTTAAATTTCGGTTTTCTGCCTTGCAGTCTGTTTTTGAATATGACTTCCTAATCTTCAAAAACCCGAACATAGAAACTGGGTTCAATTTGTTCAGCTAAAAGTGGCGCAAATGTAATTTATTTTTTGATTTGGCAAATTATTTTTATGAGAATTTAAATAATTGGAGCGCATAAAAAAAATTCCATACAAGATGGAACTTTTTTTATCTAAATATTTCGTTTTACTACAGCATTGAAAAAAGTTCAACTTCTTGTTTGGTTAAAATCTTCCAGCGCCCTCTTGGCAAGTCTTTTTTGGTTAGATGTGCTATGGTTACGCAATCTACTTTTACGACATTGTACCCTAAGTGGTCAAAAATAGTACGTATCAAGCTGTTCCCCATATTCTTGATTTTAAGTCCGACTTCCTTTTTAGGCGCATTGGTGACATAACTAATTTCTTCTACGAATACCTTTTCACCATCTACCAGCAATCCTTCTCTAATTTTATCTAAGTCTGCTGCTTTCAGGTTTTTGTCCAATTCAATATGAAATAAGCGCTCCATCCCTTTGTTATGCAGTTTTTTCATCAGCGCATCATCGTTGGTAAATAGTATGAGCCCCGTCGCATTTCTACCCAATCTGCCTACAGGTTTTACATTGGCAGTTGTAGCATTGCTAATAAGGTCCATTACCGTAAGTCCTTTACTATCGCTCGTCGTTGTGGCAACAGATTTCGGTTTATTGAGCAAAATGTATGTATCTGGCTCTGGGCTAATACGTCTGCCATCAAAGCGCACGTCGTCTGTTCGCTGTACTTTGTGACCCATTTCGTTCACTATCTTGCCGTTTACGGTAACCAAGCCAGTGGCAATATAGGTGTCTGCCTCCCGTCTAGAACAAATGCCACTATTGGCGATGTACTTGTTTAAGCGGATGCCATCAGGGCGTGCTGTCGATTTCTTTGTATTTGTATTCGGTTTTCCTTCGGTTTTCGAACCAGCTGTATGCTTGGTTGGGGCACCACCACGGCCAGTCGGTTTATTTCTATTTTCACCTTTTAACGGTGCATTACCACGAGCACTACTTTTGCCCTTGGTTGTATTGTTTCCTCTTCCTGAAGTCTTTCCTTTTCTACTATTATCTTGTCTGCTCATGCTTATGCCCGCAAAGGCGGGTACCTCTTTTAAAACACTAAAAATTAGTGCGTTGTTATTTTTTGCAAAGATAAAGAAGCTTTCGGCTAAAAGCTATAGGCTTTATGCTTTATCTTCAAAAAACACCGTAGATTGTCGTTCGGTATTAACCGTAAGCTTTGTGACATCGGGCCTTGAATAGTGCCCAACGGGGTCAAAATTCTGTCGCTCTTCATACACACGGTTAAAATTGAGCGTATGGTAGCTATTCCCTTCTTCGTTCAAAATTGGTTCAATGATCCATTCACCATCGGGTCCAGCGATACAACTACCCCCATTTGCGAGCACTTTTGGAGCGTTTTCTAAAATGAGATCGAGATGAGGAGTATCATCGGGGAAGTCGCTCACAGTCATCAAAGACGAGACTGAAATGACAAAACTACGTGATTCGCGAGCGATAAATCGGGTGATATCTTTTGTGTTATGGTCGCTGCCGGGCCATACGGCCACGTGCAGGTTTTCACCCTGCCCGTAGAGCGCAGCTCTTGGCAGCGGCATCCAATTTTCCCAGCAGTTAAGTCCGCCAACGGTAAATTCCTTTAATTTATGTACCCGCAGCCCATGTCCGTCTCCTGGTGCCCAAGTCAGGCGCTCATCATAGGTAGGCTGTAATTTGCGATGCACACTTTGTATTTTTCCATTTTCTGAAATATAAACCAACGAGGCATAAATACTGTGTCCTCCTCTATCTGTTGGGCGTTCAATAACTCCTAAGTAGATTGCGATTTTGTGCTTCTGGGCCAGCTCACAAAGGGTATCTAAATCACCATTTTCAATAGTTACAGCGTTCCGAACGTAATGGGCATGTAACTCCTTATTTATCTTAGTATCCCAATGCGCCCCGTCTGTTAAGGCGAGCCAAAATGGATAGCCCGGCAAAAGGGCTTCACCAAACACGATAAGCTCAGTGTTATTTTCTGCAGCTTCTTTTATTTGATTTTCAATTTTTTGAAGTGTTGCCTGCTTATTGAGCCATACTGGGGAGATTTGGGCGAGCGCTACATTGAGGAGGTGTTTCTTTTGCATGATTTAAAGTTACTGTTTTCGTTGACGCTTTTTAGACAAATAGTTTACAATCTCACATAGAAGCCGACATCTAGGAAAGTCGCTGTTCGGCAGACTTATCCAAAGCGGCTCAAGACTAGGTTAACGTCGATCAATACAATACTGAAGACCCCCACTACGATAATTAGTTTTAGAATATTGTGTAAAATGATGTAATGGAGTTTTCGTGCCGATTTCCACAGTACGAAATCGAATATGATTAATGCGATAATACTTCCGAAGAAATAATAGTTCATATAGCCTATTTCGAATTTGGTAAGTAAAAGAACAGTTGGCACCAAGGTTACAACACTCAACATTGTTAACATCCGTTTTGAAAGCTTTTCACCATATACCACGGGAATAGTACGATAGTTCTGAACTAAGTCTCCTTTCAAATTTTCTAAGTCTTTGGTGAGTTCCCGCATTGAAATCAATAAGAACAAAAAAGTAGCGTGCACAAAAATAACCACATCAAAATTTCGATAGTAGATAAATACGGCAAAAAACGGTATTACGGCCAAAATTGCAGCAGTAATGTTCCCTATAAAAACGTACTTTTTCAATTTATGCGAGTAAAACCAAATGGCAAAAATATAAATTGAAAAAAAGAGCACGGCCTTAAAACTCACATAACTCGCGAAAATCACCGACAGGAAATTAAGCACAAAATAGCTCGTAAGTTTGGTTTGCTGGCTCACCAATTTATCTAGCATGGTCTTGTGCGGCCTGTTGATTACATCTTTTTCGGAGTCGTAAAAACTGTTAATGATGTATCCTCCGGCAATGGCCGAAGCAGAGGCCAGCACTAACATCAACAAGTTGGGATCTAGTAAAACTGTTCGTGCCGGTAAATTGGGAGCCAAGATATACACCGAAGTAAGATATTGGGCCAATACGATCACCAGGATATTGTAGCCCCTGACGATTGAAAACAGGCTGAAAAACTTCAATAGAAAGTATTTCTGTTTTCGGGTGAACATGTAAGATTGGGTTTAGAAGTTGTAAACCACTTCCAAATTGTAGTTTTTAAGTTCTTTTCTGGCGTGATCAATATCTTCGGTAAAGCCTAGCATGTAACCGCCGCCACCAGAACCACAAAGTTTGAGGTAGTATGCATTGGTATCGATCCCCTTTTTCCAAAGTGTATGGAACTCTTTCGGAATCATGGGTTTAAAATTGTCTAAGACTACTTTCGATAGTTGTTTTACATTTCCGAAGAGCGACTTTACATCTCCTTTCAAAAAATCGTGAACGCAGGCATCGGTGTGCTTTACAAATTGGTCTTTCAACATATTTCGGAAACCTTCTTGCTTCATGTTTTCCATAAAAATATTGACCATGGGGGCGGTTTCCCCTGTTTGGCCGCTATCTAATAAAAACACTGCGCCCTTTCCGTTTTCGGTTTGTGACGGAATGTTAGCACTTTCAATGCTGTCTTGGCTGTTGATGAGGATAGGAAGACTCAAATAACTGTTCAGTGGGTCCAGACCTGACGATTTTCCGTGGAAAAAAGACTCCATGGCACCAAATATTTCCTTCAGTTGTAATAACTTCTCACGGGTAAGATTTTCTAGAACCGTAATCTTTTCAGTTGCGTACTGGTCATAAATAGCCGCCACTAACGCTCCACTACTCCCTACTCCGTATCCTTGCGGAATGCTAGAATCGAAGTACAGCCCTTCAGCGACATCTTTCTTCAACTTTTCTAAGTCGAATGTAACCAAAGCGGGTTGTTCGGTCTGTAAGTTTTCTAAATATTCGGTAAAGCGTTTTAAAGCACCATTGCTTTTACGCGTAGCGATGGTTTTATGGGCATCTATTTTTAGTGCTCCGTTGTAAAAATTATACGGTATAGACAGACCTTTAGAGTCTTTAATGATACCATACTCACCAAAGAGCAAGATTTTAGAGTAGAAAAGGGGACCGCGCATAGTTTGTTTGTGTAGTACTAAAGTACAATAATTTAACTAGTTGGTGCAAAGATACGAAAATATAGAATTTTAAAATGTTTAAGAATTCACAATAGTAGCTCCCAATCCGCAGCCATCATGAATATATTCTCCATTTTTACAAAAAGGAGATAGCTGGGTTTCTATAAATTGTTGTACGACTTCCTTTTCTGAAATAGGATATAACACATGTACATTGGCGCCGGCATCTAACGTAAAGCAAACCTTACTTCCTGTATCCTTACGGAACTGCCAAATACGGTTGATTATCTCCAGGGTGTTTGGTTTCATTAAAATAAAATAGGGTTCACTCGCCATCATCATACCATGCAACTGTAATGCTTCGCTTTCTACAATATTGATGAATGCTGAAATATCCCCAGATTCGAACACCGAAATTAGTTTTTCAAGATTGCCATTGGCTGTTTTAAATCGCGCTTCGGCATAGGGGTTGCCGTTCATCAGATCATGCCCAACGGTACTACTCACTTGTTTTTCACCTTTGTCTACCAATAAAATACTGTCTTGATAGTCTTTGAAGTTTTCATGAACTGTATACGGATATTTCATTCCGAAGAGGTTACTACTCCCTTCAAGTTGCGGATGCTCCCCCCAAACCACCAACGGACCTTCAATACTCCTGGCAGCACTGCCAGAGCCCAAACGGGCTAAAAAGGAAGCTTTTTTATTTGAAAAATGAGTATCGTAATTAGCTCCAAGCTTATTTTCAATCGCGACCAAGCACATAGATAGGGCGCCCATACCGCTGGCAGAACTTGCAATTCCGCTGCTGTGCGGAAAGGTATTTTTAGTTTCAATCTTAAATTGATACATTTTCAGAAAAGGTACATAGCTATAGATACGTTCAAAAAATTTCCGGATTTTCGGCTCAAAGCCCGTTTCCCTTTTACCGTCTAAATAAACTTCAAAGTTGAAAGTTGAATCTTCCGCAGTTTTTTCAAAATACAAAGTGGTTTCGGTTCTACATTCTGACAACGTAAAGCTAACCGAAGCATTTTGCGGCAATTGCTCCCCATACTTTCCCCAGTATTTTACCAGTGCAATATTGCTGGGTGCTTGCGCGCTAACACTTCCTTTTTCAATAAAATGTATGTCGTTTGTAGGTTTAAATTGATCCGTGTCCATCGGTGAAAATTTCAGCAGCAAAGATAACAAAAGCCATGGCACTACAGCTATAACTTTACGTTTGCAGCGTACCCACACGCGATAAATCTAAGCAACTAGAATATTTTAGTATATTGAACTACACTTAATATCGCAAGACAGTTGAATTTTTCGCTCATCAATAGCTTAATTCTTGCAGGGGTGGTACAAGGATTTTTTTTTGGTATCGTATATCTCTTTTCGCCTAGATACAAAAACAAAAGTTCACGCTATCTGGCCTTACTCATACTCTGTTTTTCATACAACAACCTTCAGTTTTACTTGGCCGATGTCGGTTTGTTAGAGGGCGCCAAAATGTACAAAACGCTCTACATACCTATGGGAACGCTCATTCCGGTGTTTATCTACTTTTATGTTTTGGCTTTTACCGATAGTTTCAAGTTTAACAAGGTAAAAGCATTTTTGTTTTTTACACCCTTTATTGTGTTCTTCGGAAATGTCTTGTTATATAAAATTTGGGACATTATAAATCCTGTAAGCGATGTACTTTATCAAAAATTTAAATTCGTGAATAACATTCAAAGTGTGTTTTCACTTTGTTACACTCTAGTGCTCATTGCCATTTCTTACGCACACGTTCTGCGTTTTGAACAAAAACAAACATCTACGCTTTCAAACAACCTGAGTTGGCTAAAAAAAACCTTGATTATTTTATTTGGATTATCGCTCTTTTGGTCTGTAGCGCTCATTAAATACCTGACCGATGTAAATTATTGGCTCTATTTTAATATACTTTGGGTTGGATTATCATTGGCAATCTATTGGTTAGTACATTTAGGTATCTACAAATACGGTATCAGGGAGGAACGTAAAAATCTACGGAAATTCTCTTCCGAGAAACGCACCTATACCATTATAGACAAAGAAAAGAATGAGCATATTTCTGCAATGGAAACACTACTTATTAATGAGAAAAAATTTTTAGACCCCACCATCTCTTTAGAAACTGTTGCAAATGAATTGAATATTAGCAGGGGGCACTTATCGCGAGTTATCAACGCCGAACTAAACACAAGTTTTACCGATTATGTAAATACCCTTAGGGTTGAAGAAGCCAAATTTTACCTCCAACATCCAGATTTTTCAAGTTATACATTGGTGGCTATAGGCCTAGAAGCAGGATTCAACTCAAAATCTACTTTTAATAAAGCGTTCAAAAAAATAACGGGAACTACTCCTTCACAGTTTCAGAAACAACATTCAAATTAGTGTAGTTTTTAAGCACATGTGAATATATGGGACATTACTTAAGATGCGCTCAATACATTTGAGATAACGCAATGGCAAGGTTTTGCCGCTTTGGGTTTTACAATTTTTAACCTCTAAAAAATGTCTCATGAAAACTAAACTAATACTACTTTACACAATGTTCTACGGCATATTTGCCTCCTCTCAATTTATAGAAACAGCACGAGTGGTTGCATCAGACCGCAATGGTGCAGAAGAATTGGGTATAGATGTATCTGTAGATGGAAATTTTGCTATTGCAGGAGCACAATTAAATGATCTTGACGCTACGGGCGGAGCCATGCTGGAAAATGCTGGTGCTGCGTACATCTATGAAAAAGATGGAAGTGGAAATTGGTCTGAAATACAAAAATTGGTAGCCTCAGATCGTGAGCTACAGGCTTTATTTGGGCTTTCCGTTAGCATCAGCGGATCATACGCAGTTGTAGGTGCGCAATTAGAAGATAAAGACGAAAACGGAGCAAATCCGATTAACAATGCTGGAGCTGCATATATCTTTGAACGGGATGGAAGTGGGAACTGGAATGAAGTCCAAAAAATTGTTTCGTCAACACGCATTGTGGCAGGTAGTTTTGGCATCTCAGTTGCCATTGAAGGGAACACCATACTAGTGGGCTCCCATTTCGATGCTACAGACGCCAATGGTACTAACTCAATGCCCACTGCTGGTGCTGTATTTGCCTTTGAACGAGATGGTGGAGGAGCTTGGATCCAGACCCAAAAAATTGTGGCATCAGACCGCAGTTCGGGAGATAATTTTGGAGTAGATGTATCATTTAACGAAAATTTCGCTGTCTTCGGAGCCAATTTCGATTCGCAGGATGCCATGGGAAATAGTATATCAGCCTCAGGCACCGCCTATATTTTCGAAAAAGACGGAAGTGGAACTTGGAATCAGGTACAGAAAATTGTTGGTTCAGACAGGGGCATAAACGACCGCTATGGTAGCGATGTATCTATACATGGAAATATCGTTTGTATAGGCGCTCAACTTCAGGACACCGATGCTTCCGGAGGCAATTCAATTACCGATGCAGGGGCAGCCTACGTGTACGAACAAGATGGTAATGGCGTATGGAATGAGGTTAAAAAAATTGTGGCAATGGACCGTGCAGAAACTGATATTTTTGGCTTCTCGGTGTCTGTAGATGAAAATTATATTGCCATTGGAGCTAGATTGAACGATTTTGACGCCTCGGGAGGCAACTTAATACCAAACGCTGGGGCAGCTTATATTTACGAACAGAATACTGGAGGCACTGACAACTGGGGGCAAATTCAAAAAATTACTGCTAGTGACCGTGGTAGTGACGATCGGTTTGGCCATGAATTGATTCTCAAAAATGGGCAATTACTTGTCGGCTCTCCTAGACAAGACCAAGACCCAACAGGGGGTGATACAAAAGTAGATGCAGGAATGTTTTATGTGTTTGCAGATCCGACACTATCAACACAAGATAACTCGGCAGCAATTTCAATGACCGCATATCCTAATCCTTTTACAGACCAACTCACTATCAGTTTGAACAGAAATTATTCAGAAGTTACAATTACCATTAGCAATACTTTAGGGCAGCTTATCATGTCTAGAACATATTCGAATACAAGCCATCTTACCTTACCAATGAATATCGCATCTGGGATGTACGTTTTAGACGTGACCACTTCTTCAAATAGCCAACGTCAAAAAATAATTAAATTATAGCCCTATGTAATTCACTTATGTAAAATTGATAAAACCTGTAGATAGAAATATGCTACGGCTTTTTTATTTGAACAAATTTATGAGTTGCGATGATGACATTTTTAAATGGATTCGATGTAAGGGCATAACACTTTACTGATATACTATGAGACTAATAAAAACCTTTACCATGCTGCTACTTGCAACTATTACAACGGGATGCATACTACCAACGTCGCAGAGCGAATCTGATACGGTACCAGAATATGTGGAAGACCCTAACAATTCTTTTAATGAACCTACTGCTGTCCGTTCAGAAGAAAATCAGAATACCCAAAGCAACAATGGTATCACTTACTTTAAAGTGTACGACCAACAAACGGGTATGGTCTCTAGCACCGTTCCCTTTCCATCATCTTGGACGCAGTTACAGAACAACCGTGATTATACTTTCGAGGGACCGAGAAATTTAAAAGTAAGCGGTGGATTTGGCCGTCAGTTTACCTTCGGAAATAGCTATTACCAAACAAACAGCACCCCTCCAATGGACGTGAACCAAATTATTGAAACTTTTTTTATGCCTACAGCACGAGAGACGAATCGGAAATTATTGACGACGTACGAACTGCCAAAATTGGCACAAAATAACCAGCAATTTAAAGAACAGTTATGGAGTTTTGCTCCTTCTAGAAAATCGACCCAAGCGTATGGTATCGAATGGGAGGACAATCAAGATATGAAATATATCACGATACTTATTATCAGTCAGGAACTTTCAAATTATGGCAACACATGGAACTTTTTTGGTCAGTACCTACAAGCCACTTCAGCAGATTTTTCCGAAGCAAAAAAAGCCTTTTTGTATGGTTTGGAAAACACGCAATACAATCAGCAATGGATTGCCACCAGAAACCAAAACGATATGAATCGTGCCAATGTAAGTTATGCCGCACACCAAAAACGAATGGCGGCCATACAGGTACGAGGAAATGCTTCGATGGCCCTTTCTAAAACGTATAGTGAGATATCTGATATTTCCCACGCAGGATATCTAAAACGAAGTAACATTAACAGCGCAGGCCACTCCAAAACCATTAACACAATTGCAGAAAATACAGTGATTGCAAACCATGGGACAGGAGAACATTATACAGTTCCTTCGGGCAGTAATTACTATTGGGTGAACAATAGAGGTGAATATTTTGGGACCAACAATATCAATTACGATCCACGAATAGACCAACAAATTAATGATAGCGAATGGACAAAATTTGAAGTGGAGAACTAAAATTTTCTGTATCTTTCTCCGTACTTACCTTGTATGGAGAGCGTTAAAAACATAACAGAACAAAACAAATTGGTAGCAGCCATAAAGGCAAACGACCCTAAAGTTCTCCAAATGCTTTATCAAGAAAATTACGGAAAAATAGCAGCCTATATTTTTAAAAATAGTGGATCTAAGCCACAAGCCAAAGACACCTATCAAGAAGCATTTATTGCGTGCTATCAAAATATAAAAGAAGACAAATTTGTACCACAATCGGAAACGGCCCTTCAAGGGTATTTATTTACCATTGCAAAAAACAAATGGACCGATTATTTACGCTCGGCACACTATAAAAAAGTACAGGGAATGAACGAAGTTGTTAGTTTAAGATTAGAGGCTCCAGAGCCCTTTTCTTCGGAAGTTAGCGAAGAAGAATCAAACTTAGATTTGGCGATGACGGGCTTTTCCAAATTAGGAGATGAATGCAAATCACTTCTGAAACTTTTTTACTTTGAAAAAAAATCGATGGAGGAAATTTCCGAACTCATAAACATTACCGATGCATCTGCCAGAAACAAAAAATACCGCTGTATGCAAAAATTGAAAACGATTGTAGCCAATCTCAAAGACTGATGTATGACCCCAAGAGAAAATGAACATATGCAATTTTTAGATGCTAGCGAACGCTACTTAGGCAATCGTATGGACCTTGCTGAAAAAGCTGCTTTTGAAGAAAAACTGGCAGAAGACCCTATCTTATCACAACAATTTGATGAGCATAAAAAACTCATTCTAGGTATTGAAAGTGCCGTGCTTAAAGAGAATTTAGATGAGTACCATGCTACAGTAGAAAACGATTCGGGTGTAAAAACACTTTCCGATAAAAAAACCAGTCCGTACCTCTGGCTTGGTATTGCTGCGAGTATTGTTGTTGTTCTAGGTTTATTCCTCTTTTTTGATAAGAACGATGACAACGACGCTCTTTTCGCAACCCATTTTGTGCCAGACCCAGGTTTGCCCACCACCATGGGAACTTCAGAAAACTACACTTTTTATGAAGGCATGGTAGATTATAAGCGTGAAGATTACAAGACTGCCATTACCAAATGGGAATCGCTATATGCTGAAAAACCCGAGAACGACACACTCAATTATTTCTTGGGTGTAGCAGAACTTGCCAACAAAAATGCAGCAAACGCAATCACCTATCTAGAAAAAGTAGCTCCTGTGAACGAAAGTATGTTTCAAGAAGAAATTTTTCACTACCTAGGCTTGGCAAACCTCAAAGCAGGAAATATGGAACAAGCAAAGCAAAATTTCCAAAAAAGCAAAAAACCCGAAAGCGCAATCATTTTGAGTGAATTGAATAACTAACTATGATTTTTTTACGTGTCTTATTATGTAGCTTGATACTTTCCTTCACCGCAACGAGTTTGGGACAAACAGATACGCTAACTGGAATTCCCAAGCTTCGTGAACTTATTAACCAAAAGCAAATTGCAGACGCTAAAAAAGAACTAGCCAGCCAAATTGCCAACTTCAAGGCTACTGAAAAATTCGACACACTTCCTTACTACGTAGAGTTTGTTGGAAGCTATACCCTGGCAAACAATAACTGGGACCTCGCACTGGCCCAAGCAGAAGCATTTGTAGACACACTTATTTCTTACAACAATGCGGGTATTTCAAAACAAGCATTAAAAGAACTGGCATGGATTTACGACGAAACTGGCAAACCAGACAAAGCGTACCAAACCGTTCGAGAAGCATTAACCTACGCGCGGAAAGAGAAAAATGTTAAAGGGTCGACCGTAGCCGATATTACCTATAATCTGGGATACTATTCTGGTGCCATGGGCGAATACCAACAAGCAAAAGACCATTATTTAGATGCCTTGAAGCTCGTAAATGCGAATCCCAATCCGGATCAAATCTTTCTACAGCAAATTTACAATTCGCTTGGTGGCGTGATGTGGATGCAGGGCAAAATGGATAGCTGCAACTACTATTTTAAACAATCAGTTATCGCCCTAAAAAAAACCGATAGCTCGGCAATGAACCGATATTTCAGGCCTGGGCTGCTAAAGATGAACATGGCAGTGGTTTCAAATGTGCTAGGTAAAAACAATGAAGCCATCCAATTTTCCGAAGAAGCTATCAACAACTTTAATACCTACGTACGGATTTCAAAAGACGAACAACGTAAAAACGCAGCAAAGGGTCATACCATGGTGGCGATAGACAACCTAGGTGTTTTTTATAATACAATTGGTGAATTTAGCAGAGCTGAAGACCTCATTATATATGCACTAGAACAGAAAAAAAGGAACAAAACCCACGACGACCCGAACGTAATCATCTCACAAATCATACTTGCGCAAGCCAAGATGAACACGCGGAAATTAGAAGAGGCTGCACAATTGTTAGACAAATCTATAGACCAATTAAACAATACCAGTGGGGTACAAGATAATTGGCGAGCAGCGGCATATTCTACCAGGGCAAAAATTTTTGAAGAAAACAAACAGTTTGAAGAGGCAGCGATTTATTATAAAAAGGCTGAAACTATGTATCGTATTGAAAAGCAGGGCGATTTCAATAACGATGTTCTCACAGAGTTTGCTACCATGGCGCTGTTTTACGCGAAACGCGGAAATGAATCAAAGGCAATCGAACTGGGCAAAGAAGCATATGAATATACAAAACGGAGCGTTTGGAAAAACACCTTACAAGCACAAATCAACACGCTGTCACTGGCCGAAGTGTATTTCGAATTGGGAGATTTCGAGCAAGCCATAAAATACAGTGATGAAGCAATCGATTTTCGCTTACATTCTGCTGAAAAAGCAAAGAGTGTCCAAGATTCTGTCCTTGCACAGTTCTCGAAACCCCGGGCCTATCTTATTAAAGCGAAAGCTCTTTATGAAAAAAATAAGCCTCTTTCTGAAACAGAACTTACCGAATTACTCAATCTACTGAACAATGGCATCGCCATTCTAGAACAGCGAAAAACGGTTATCAAAACATACGACGATATCTCTAAACTAATTTCGAGCAATGAAGAATTGTTCAATTTTGCGAAGAAAATCAGACTCGACCATTATTTGCAGACAGAACAAAAACAATCCCTTGACGAAATTCTAAGTTTGCATGAATCTGCTATCTATAGTCGCATCAGGGCCCGATTAAACCTTCGGCAGGACATACAATATGCCAATATTCCTAAATCGGTTATTGAAAGGGAGCAACTGCTAAAAAACAACCTTTCCAATTCACTAAAATCGGAAACTCCCGACGGTATTGATCAATTTTTTAACGCTACCCAAAACTGGAATCAATTTATAGATAGTCTAAGAACAACATATCCTAAATATTACGATATCCGATATAAAAATATTGAAACCTCCTTAACTTCTATTCAGCAAAGTTTACCAAAAAATACCAGCGCTATTCGTTATCTGTTCGTCGATTCCAAATTGTATGCGATAGTGTTAGACAAAATACAAAAAACATTAATACCGCTAGATTTTAACGCCATAGAAAATTCCTTGCCAACTATCCATAACAATCCCTTCAGCATACAGAAAATGGGACCAGAACTTTACAAACTGTACGATGTACTATGGAAACCGTTGGAGGAGCATATCAAGCATACCAATGTAATCATTATCCCAGATGGTGCACTTTACAACCTTAGTTTCGAAATGCTTACCCACAAACCGATCGAGACATGGGGCGATTTGGCTGAGAGTAGTCTGTTAGGCCGTTATACCATCTCCTATAACTTCAGCTTGTTACTTCTAAATTCTGATACTACCTCCACCACCTATGCGCATAATTATGTGGCGTTCGCTCCAGAATTTACTTCAGAAATGAAAAACGAATACCAGTTGGCGGTCACAGATTCGGTACAATTAGATAAAACATATTTAACCCTATTACCACAGCCTTTTACTTCGGAAATAGCCAAAAAATATGCTACCGTATTTAATGGAGATGCTTTTCTGAACAAAAATGCTTCCAAGCAGTTCTTTATGAAGAATTCAGGTGAACATAAAATTATTCATATCGGAACACACGCCGAATCGAACAATGTTATGCCAGAATTGTCGCGGCTTATTTTCGCCAAATCAGTTTCTAATGACACCTTACTGAACAATAATTCCCTTTATACCTACGAAATTTACAACCAAAACCTCACTTCTGAATTGGCCATCCTCACTGCCTGCGATACGGGGAAACCAACGTACCAAGCTGGCGAAGGAATGATCTCTCTGGCACATGCATTTCGGTACGCCGGCAGTAAAAGCATCTTAACCAGTCTTTGGCAAATCGATGAACAATCCAGTGCACAAATTGTAAGTGCTTTCTACGATTATCTTAAAGAGGGGAAGGCAAAAGACGAAGCCTTGCGACTGGCGAAATTAGACTACCTTGCTACTGCCAATGGCAGAACAGCAGCACCTAGCTATTGGGCCGGACTTGTTTTAATAGGAGATACCACGGCCATCGAAATAGATTCAGATTCCGTTAGTTGGGGCTGGTATCTTACCGTTGGCTTACTTGTTATTGCCCTTTCCATAATTTTCTTTCTACTCCGGAAAAAATAAAACATCCTATTTGTGATGACATATTTGAATTGCTTCGATGTACTATTGAAGTGATCCCAAATCTACTTCCTTTTTTTGCCCAACATACCATTTAGAACCTGCCTACTTCTGCTTTTTAAATTTTTTATAATGAAAAGAGCACTTCTATTATGTATTCTAATATCACAACTTGGCTTTTGCCAGGTTGGAATTGGAACCACAACACCAAATGCTATCTTAGATATTAGAGCAAGTAACCCTTTAAACCCTGCTGTAACCGATGGCATATTAATTCCCCGAGTCGCTAATTTTCCTACTACGAATCCAAGCGCAGAACAAAATGGGATGCTTATTTTTCTTGACACCCAAGTTGGCATCAATAAACCAAATTTTTATTATTGGGATCATCCCAATAGCAAATGGGAAGAAATAGGCAATACGCTAGATGAAGCTTATGACCAAGATGGTGCTGGGACAGGTAAAACAATTACTGCAGATAGCGGGGGTGTTTTAATACAAGGAACAGATGGTCTTCAAGTCACAGGAACCCACGGAAGTGGAGCCACCCTTTCCTTAAGTGGTGCAGGTACCAAAATGTTTTTCTATCCAAGAAAATCAGCTTTTCGGGCAGGAGGAGTCTCTGGAAACCATTGGGACGACAGCAATATTGGGGAGTATTCCACCGCTTTTGGGTACAATACCATTGCAAGTGGTCTGTATTCTTTCGCTTCTGGATACCAAAGTACTGCCAGTGGGGAAAACAGTGTGGCTATATCCAATGCTACAGCAACTGGCTTAAACGCAGTAGCGATTGGAGATAACTCAAATGCATTGGCAGATAACACAGTTGCCATTCAAGGAGATGCCACCGTAGAAAATGCCATCGCGATTGGGGGAACAGCCTCTGGCATCAATAGCATAGCGATTGGTGGAATTGCATCAGAAGATAATACAATTGCCCTGTTAGGAGGGAGTGCATTAGGTGAAAATTCATTTGCCTTTGCAGGAACAGCGGAAGCAGATAACTCACTATCTTTTGGAGGTACATCTGAAGCAGAATATAGTATGTCATTTTGGGGTGGTGAGGCAAAATCTTATGGAGAAATTGCCATGGGCACCTATGGGCAAAGCTATATACCCAGTTCAACCACTAGCTTCGTCGGAACCGATAGGCTGTTTAGTTTAGCAAATGGGTATAATGATTTCTCAAGTGGCTTTGTATACTCCAATGCAATGATTGTTTTAAAAAATGGAAATGTGGGATTTTCAATCGATGAACCAGCGGTCAACCTTCACATTGGAGGAGCTTTTGCACTAGCGCAAGGCCAGTATACTAATGTTACCACAGATAACCAAACCATCACCATTGGAGATTCATCCCATGTCTTACTTGTTTCAAATAACACGACGACAACCAACCGTACCATCCTCCTTACAGATGGCATGACACCGGGTCAATTATTAATTATTGTTATGGGCGGAAATTCATTTCGAGGGGTAGAACTAGAAGACGGTTCTGCAAATGTGAATCTTCAACAAACCCGGGAATTATATGGAGGGGATACCCTTACACTTATTTGGAATGGTACAACATGGTTAGAAACAAATTATTCAGATAATTAAGATGAAAAATATATCTCTTCTCCTAGCATTCTTATGTGTAAACCTTGCACATACACAAACGGTTGGAGTTAATACCAGCACTCCAAGAGCTCTATTGGAAATACCTGCCACAAATTCTTCATTACCATCGGCAGAAGACGGACTATTGCCTGTTCGGGTTGCTACTTTCCCTTCCACCAACCCCACAAGCAATCAAAATGGGTTGTGGACTTATCATACGGCTAATAGACAAAATTATTGGTGGGATGAAACCACCGGGGGTTTCGAGTCTTTTCGAAATACATTAGACCAAGCTTATGATAATAATGGCTTTGGACAAGGACGGTCTATATTTGCTGATTCCGGGGCACTCACCGTGGTTGGGGACGGCCTTTTTGTTACAGGTACCTTTGGAAACGGAAACAACCTAAATCTCGAAAATGGAGGGAATACCAACCTTATCTTTTTTCCAAAAACTGGTAGCTTTATCAAAGGCAATATGGTATCCAATACAAATACGACAGACTACGACTACAACGTAATTTTTGGTGATGGCTACAATAGTGATCAATACGGCGCTAGCTATGCCACTATTTTTGGATATTATACCAGTGCCTCCGCAGATTATTCCATTTGCTTGGGATATTCCTATTCGTTAAGCTTTGGGGGAATCGCAATTGGGGCTAGCGGCATTTCTCTTGGGGGATCACTCGGACTTGCTATTGGAAATAGTTATACAGTGTGGGATGGTATATTCGCTATCGGGCAAAATACAGGGGATCACACAGATCTTTCGGTGATAGGAAATAACAACCATGCTGTCTCTACCGGAGTTAATGGTTATTTTACAGGAATTGGAAACAACAATACCGGAAACTTTACTGGTTCCCCATATTCCCGACAAAGGTTCATAGGGTTTAATAATACTTTTGGGAATGGCCTCGGAATGGCGATCGGAAACGATAATAATCCAGAAAACGGGCTCACCATAGGGCACCATTTAGTATCTAATAGCAGACAACAAATTAGCATCGGTTTCTATAATACCAGCTATACCCCAGATCCAGAATCCTCTTTCGGACAAGAGCCCGACAACAGATTATTAGTCTTCGGAAATGGGACAGCTACACAACCATCTGATGCATTTACCGTACTTGAAGATGGAAGAACAGGAGTGGGCACCGCTTATCCAGAAGTGAAACTTCAAGTAGCAGGAGGCTTTTCAAGCCAACCCGAATCGTTCACTGTGACCTCCAACCAACAAACCATAAACGTAGAAAACAAATCTTATATACGTGTCAACTCAAATAACCTCCCAAGCAACCGGGAAATCGTGCTATCTGATGGAAATACCTACGGACAAATACTAACCATCGAATGTACTGCAAATGGGAGTTTTGGTATTCGTTTGGTAGACGGGTCCAATAGCATCTTATCTAATGCATCCATAGATTTATACCTCGATGACACCATCACGCTTATCTTCAGAAACAGTTGGTATCAAATTGGGCATTCGAATAATTAGCATCCATTATTGATGACATATTTGAATTGCTTCGATGTACTATTGAAGTGATCCCAAATCTACTTCCTTTTTTTGCCCAACATACCATTTAGAACCTGCCTACTTCTGCTTTTTAAACGTATTATGATGAAAAAAGCACTCTTTCTTTTATTTATAGTTCCTGTACTTGCCTCAGGACAAGTCGGTATTAACACGACTAATCCGCACCCCTCTTCTATCCTAGATATGAATAGCACAACATCGGGTGTACTCGTACCACGTATGACAGCTGCGGAAAAATTAGCCATCACTACTCCCGCCACGGGTTTATTAGTCTATCAAACCGACGCCCCTATCGGATTTTTCTATTACGACGGAACATCATGGGTGCAAATCAGCACTGGAAGCAGCGCTATGGGGGAATTTCAAAGTATCAGCGGGCTCGTACAAAACACGACAGCTGTAGGTAGTGATGACTTCGTATTTGGTGATACCGATTTAGAAGGAGCTGGCAGTAAATTCTTTCTAGACACAAGCAAAGGTGCCTTCAGGGCCGGACAATCATCTGGAAACGAATGGGATGATGTTAATGTTGGAAATGGTTCTGCGGTACTTGGCTATGGAACCGCATCGGGTGATGGC